>Ga0137401_10000167_pt1 | contig 22870 bp, 12 predicted proteins | sample CZOMad1_1_16fung_FD_108286 | JGI IMG/M metagenome (GOLD analysis project Ga0137401, IMG submission 108286) | Vadose zone soil fungal communities from Angelo Coast Range Reserve, California, USA - CZOMad1_1_16fungal (Illumina Assembly) | ecosystem: Environmental > Terrestrial > Soil > Vadose...
ACTCTAATGAAGATCGCGGGAGGACTCATTGAAGATTTCGAAGGCCAAATTTTTGTCGATGGCCAGCCGGTCCACCTTACCTCTCCGCGGGACGCGACCCGAGCCGGGATTGCGATGATTCACCAGGAACTAAGCTTGGTTCCGGAGTTGCGGGTGGACGAAAACATTTTTCTCGGACAGGAGAAGCTCCAATCATTGTTTCTAGTGGATAGAAAAAGTCAGGTCCAAACCGCTCGCGACGTCCTGAAACCGCTCGACTTTCACGGGAGGATTCAGGTTCCGGTATCGCAACTTCGAGTCGGCGAACAGCAATTGGTCGAAATAGCAAAGGCACTGGTGGCCAAAGCTCGGATCCTGATCATGGACGAAGCGACCTCAGCGCTTTCCATTAACGAGACCGAGCGCCTGTTCCAAGTCATCCGCCGGCTAGCTGCCGAGGGAGTCGCGATCGTCTACATCTCCCACCGAATGGAAGAGGTCTTCGCCCTTGCTCATACGGTCACGGTTTTGCGCGATGGAAGACGGATCGGGACATTGCCGGGAAAAGACGCGACCAGGCGGGAACTCATTCGGATGATGGTCGGCCGCGAAATTCAGGAAATGCTAGCCGAGGACAAGAGTGCAAGCAAGAAGGCGAAATCGATGCTGGAGGTTCGGAACCTTTCGTTAGAGCACCCGTCTCCGACACCCAGTCGACCGATGCTAGTTCAGGACATAAGCTTTTCGGTCGGAGCTGGCGAGGTGTTTGGGCTGGGCGGATTGCTCGGAGCAGGGCGAACCGAAGTTTTGCAAGTTCTGTATGGTCTGCATCCCGGAACCTCAGATGGCGATATCAGGATAGAAGGCAAACCGGTTCAGATCCTTGGTCCAGTGCAAGCGAAGGCACGAGGGATTGCGTTAGTCACCGAGGATCGAAAGCGAGACGGGCTCATTTTGGGTGCTGGGATTGATCGGAATGTTGCGTTGCCAGTGATGAGGACACTTACGCAGCTCGGCATCGTGTTACCTGGAAGGGAGAAGGCATTGGCTGAGTCGATGATTCGTCAGCTGAACATTCACGCTCGTGATGCGGAACAGCCGACCGGATCGCTGAGCGGCGGCAACCAACAAAAGGTGGTTGTGGCGAAATGCTTGGTGACCAAGCCGAGAGTTTTTCTACTCGATGAGCCCACGCGCGGAATCGATGTCGGTGCGAAAGCAGAGATTTATCGGTTAATTGGTGAGCTTGCGGATCAAGGACTGGCCATTGTTCTGGTGTCTTCCGAGCTTCCAGAGCTCATGTTGCTGTGCGACCGCATTCTGGTACTGCGCGAAGGCCGTCCGACGGCGCTGCTGGATCGTTCGGAGTTTTCTCAGGAAACGATTCTTGAATACGCTTCTCCGGGGGGCGCTATCCAACCTGAATTTTCGAAACTGGAGACGACGGTGTGAAAGGGATACTGACGGCAGCGGGAAATTTCCTGTTGAAGACGAAGCTATTTTGGGGATTGGCGGTGCTTTATGGCGCGGGAATAGTTCTGTCTCCAGTCAACCGCAAAGGGGTGAACATTTTTTTGGAGCCCGGGAATCAGGCTGATGTCCTCCGGCAGGTTTCGAATAACGGAATGATTGCGGTGGGAATGACTCTCGTGATTCTAACCGGCGGTATCGACCTCTCGGTCGGTTCGATGATGGCCCTTGGGTGCATGCTCTGTGCGATGCTTCTAACCTTGACGGGATGGACAGCTGCTTCGGTCACCTCGATTCCAATTTTAGCGATCGTAGCAGTCTTGCTTTGCAGCTATCTCGTGCCCTTAGTTGCCACCAATTTGCGGCGCGGAACAGCCAAACCAGTGGAACAAGCGGGCTGGGGTATTCGCCTGTCGGGCTTAGTCCTGGGCGTCGCGGTAGCAGCGTTGCTGGTTTGGTGGACCACGGGCCAGCTGCAAACGAAGTTTGGGGTTTTGGCTGTTCTGGTCACGGTGCCCGCGGTTGGTTTAGCCATTGGTGGATTGACCGGCCTAATCATTTCTAAAGGCAGGTTGCAGCCATTCATTGTAACCCTGGCAATGATGGTCGCCATCCTCGGTGTCGCTCGCTTGTTGGGTGGTGAGACCGCTGCCGTTTATCCTGTCTACACCGGTTCTAATGCTACCGAGCAGTTTGATATTCTCCGTGCCCTGGTGCTGCAAGTTATTCCCGTGCCCGGAATCTTCTTCCTGGTCGCTGTGCTCACGTTTGGGTTCATTCTTAAATACACCGCGTTTGGCCGTTATATCTATGCAATCGGCGGAAACGAGCAGGCGGCCCGATTGGCGGGAATCCGGGTGGACCAGATCAAAACGGCGGTCTATGCGATCGCCGGGATGTTAGCCTCGTCGGCCGGGGTGCTTTACACCGCGCAGTACCGGCAGGGGAAGCCGGACGCGGGTACGGGAGCTGAGCTCGACGCGATCGCTGCGGTCGTTATTGGTGGCACTAATCTGATGGGTGGGAAAGGCTCGATGACCGGAACGTTTGTCGGCGTGCTGATCTTTGGTTTTCTCACCAACATCCTGCTGCTCAAAAACATTAACAGCAATATCCAATTCGTTTTGAAAGGCGCGATTATTCTTGCGGCGGTGCTGCTGCAAGAGGGGCAGATCGGACTTTGGTGGAAGCGCCTGCGTGCCCGAACCAAAAAAGCGGATAGGGGCGAACCGCACAAAGATGAAATTCATTCCCTACAAAATCTTAGATAAAGGGCCTGCGCCAAGAAAGGCCAACGCGAATTTCTGGGTTCCCGGATGGGGATTCAGATCAGAAAAGACAAACCCCCATGAAACGAAGAACGTTCATTAAAACGAGTATCGCTGCAGCGGCAGCATCGACGGTGTTCAAACCGTTCCAAGTGAGAGCCCAGGGCAAAAAATATGTGTTTGGATTCTCGCAAGCCACTATTGTTGAACCTTGGCGCGTCCAGTTCAACAAGGACATGCAAAAAGAAGCTGACAAACATCCGGAAATACAACTGATCATTACCGACGGACAAGACAAGACGGAGAAGCAAGTAGCTGATGTTGAAAGCCTGATTCAACAAGGTGTCGATATCCTATTGGTTAGTCCGAAGGAGTCCGCCGGATTAACCGGTGTCATCCTCAAAGCGATTGACGCAAAAATTCCGGTGATAGTTCTCGACCGAAACGTCAATACCGACAAGTACACCCAATTCATCGGCGGCGATAACGTGGTAATTGGCAAAGCGGCTGGCGAATACGCGGTCAAGCTGCTCGGCGGACCAGGAGCTGCGAAAGGCAATATTGTCGAGTTGTGGGGTGGCATGGGAACGCAGCCCGCTCACGATCGACACGACGGTTTCAATGAGTTCGTTGGCAAAGAGTCGGGCATTAAGTCGTTGCTTCAACCCATCGACTGCGACTGGAAGCAGGCGAAGGGCTATGACACAATGACCACCGCTCTCAAGCAATTCGACAAGATCGATCTGGTTTACGGTCATAATGACCCGATCGCGTATGGTGCGTACCTCGCCGCCAAAGATGCCGGCCGGGAAAAGGACATCAAGATTCTCGGAATTGATGCCTTGCCGAACGAAGGCGTCACCTGGGTTTGCAAAGGCGAGCTCACCGCGACTTTCCTCTATGCGACACCGGGGGCGGAAGGCGTTCGCCAAGGATTGAAGGTTGTCAAAGGCGAAAAGGTGGAGAAAAAGATCACACTCCCGACCATGGCGATCGACAAAACGAACTGCGAGCAGATCCGGAAAGACAACGGTTTGACGTAAGCCGATGAGTGGGGAGGGATCGCGTCGCCGCGATCCGCGGCGCACGCAGAGTGCGCCCTCCTCGCCGAGGGCCGTCCGATAGCCGAGGCCGATGACCGCACCGGTGCAATCACGAAATTTTTACCGATTTGAGCCACTTCTCTAACATTTGCTTTTCGTAGTAGAGAGGCTCTGAGCTGCTTGGGTGGCGGAGTGACAAGCTATGATGGGTAGTATCAGTAATCCTCGTTGAGCCGTTGGCTAACGTCTTGCCGGCACTATCCTGCAGCAAAAAACCGAACGACATACGCGCAGGCGTCATTTCGCTGCGGACAACTCTGACGTCTCGACCTCCGCCGCGCGAGGTCCGAGAACTGCCGGCCAAATCGATGTCGGTAAAGCGGAGCGTGAGTTTACTGCCCGGGAATCTCCGCGTCAGTATAGATCTAAGATCTCCGCTGATTTCCCTAGCGAAATAAGAAGCCGACCATCGGTAGTCACGACCATAAATACTAAAGTCGGTAAATTTCTCCGGATGAACATACTGGATTGTCACTTCGCCGGGCTGAGCGCCACACACATTGGACGCGCTGATCACTGCGAACAACGTTACCGACAAGGGCAGAAACTGAGACGTTTTCATTCTGTAGCTTTCGCTAATCGCCGTTGGCGAATTCAGCTTATTGCGCGGCGTTTGCTGTGAGAATATTGAATCCTGACCCACTGTGGGTTTGGCTGCTGACTGGTGCATCGGCAACGATCATAGTTGTTCCAGGAGCGATCAGAGCACGGACGTCCTGCAGAAACGACGAATCGATCGAGATGCGGTCTTCCAGATCCTTCAGGTTTGGCGCTCTTCTTCCGACGCTGGCAGTCGAGATCCAGTCGCGTCGCCCGCTGGAATCGACAGTCGAATCAGCCGAGTAAACATAGGTACCGGATAGGCGAGCAGTCTCTAATCCCGTTACCGGCGCGCGGCCGATCTCAACGCCGTTGCGGTAGACATAGATCTTGCGATCCGGAGCGCTGACGATAATTGAAACCGGTCCCTCCGTCGATTTCTCAGGTGCCCAAACGAAGCCGCCCGCTGGCGGCGTGCCCACCTTTCCGGAAAAGAGCAGGCCGGGGCGGACGGTGTGGTTTGGAGCGGATTTGTGATCGGCAATGATGACGGTGGTGCCCAGACCTGTTACCGAATAAAGCTTCGCCGCGAAATCGACCGGCATTCGCACGCAGCCGGCTGATGCTGGATAGCCCGGCAAATAACCGGCGTGAAGGGCAATACCACTCCAGGTGACCCGCTGCATGTGCGGCATCTTGGCGCCTTTGTAGATGGTCGACTCATGTCGCACCTTTTTTTGCAACACTGTGAACACCCCCGTCGGTGTATGCTTACCGGGCTTGCCGGTGCTAACCGTTGATCGTCCGATACGAACGCCGTTGCGATAGACATACAGAATTTGGTCCGGCAAACTCACCAGAACGACCACCGGTCCGGCCGGCGATAAGTCGGGATGCCAGACATAATCTCCCGGCTTGAGAGTCGGAGTGAATGGCGCAACTGTGGTACCTTTGGTGTGAGTCTCAGCGTGAGACTCCGGCGTAACAAAAAGGAAACCGAGTGTAACGAGAATGGTTGCGATGATGAATCGGGGACGGTGCATCGGGAAGGTGTTCGCTAGTTGTCGCTCAATTTGCGAGTTCCACTTCTCGGCAACTCTGTACTCCGCGCAGCTACCGTACGGAGAATGCCAGTTTTTCCTGCCGCGACGTAGGTCGGCGTTGTCGGACCGCGATCCCTCCGATCACTGAGAAGCCGCCGCGGTCGCTAAATCCTTCCGAAGCGCCAAAGCAGAAAGGGCAATTGGATTCGCGGTCGGATAATTGGACACCCAGAATTGGTAGCGCTCTCTCAGTTCCGCTCCAGATCAAACTCTACGCCGCAGAGGAACGGCCTGCCACGTCAGAAGAGTACGCTTCCACCGAGCAGTTTCGGCGGCGACGCTATTCGGGCGCCGAGCTCGGAGGCAAGGCTTCTTTAAGACCTTCGGGAGTGAATTCGCGGTCGGCATAGGTCACATCGTGCTTGATACGGGAGCCTTCCAGATTGGTCACAGAATCTCCTCGCGAACCGCGCACCGTCAGAGAGGCAGGGATAAAGCGACCTTTGTCGTCGGTGGCCACCCGGGTGGTCTCAATGCGACGCGCCAGTTCGCCAGAGGGTAGGTATTTTTCTACACGGAGCGGCACGAGTCGGCCGGCGTCAATCCAACTGCGCGCGCTGCCGTAAGGGGAAGATTCACCCTTGCCAGGTCTCGAATCGAGGATGACGCAGTTGACACGGTTAACCACCTCGTTGCCGACGATGACCTGATTTTCCCAGGCGAAGAAGTTCTCGATGACATCCTGGTAAGATAGATCACTGCCGAACAACGCCTCGTTCATTTGCGAAGCATCCAGCGAGCGTAGCTTGTTAGGCGGCATGAAAAGCGAACCGGCCGCGGGGCGACCATCCGCTTTGTGCAAAAGGACGGCTTCTCCCTTGCGCTCTTTGGGCCAAAGCACTTGGTAAACGAGATCGTTGGCCGCCGTCGTGCGCCGGTGCTTAATCTGAATTTGAAGCGCTATTTTCGCCGTGTCATTTGGCTGTTTCACGTCAAGACGGAGACGCACGTAAGATGTGCCATCCTGCCGTGCGGAAAGGCTGGCGGCGAGATCTCGGGCGGACATTGCTGGTGACTCAGCGACGGCGCTGCCGGCAAAGGAAACCGACAACATGAAGCTAAGTATAGCAGCTGTAACACGCAGGATGATCGAGTGGAGGAGATTCATGGGATGGTCGTGTTCAAGGTCAGCCCTGCAAGGCCTGGCTCGGCGTGAGCCGCGAACTTCGCCATGCAGGGTAGAGGCCACTGATCACGCCGACCGCAACGGCGATCGCCACAGAAGTTGTGAGGAGACCAATGCTGATGTCCGGCTCCAGGAGTCCGCGGATCACAGGCGTGGCTCCCAAGATTTGTACGCCAATGGCACCGATCAGCACGCCGACCACGCCGCCGAGCAAACCAAGCAGAGCCGACTCCCACAACACCATGCTAATGATCCGCCCACGTTTCCATCCGAGTGCGAGCAAGACGCCAATTTCCTGAGTGCGCTCAAACACGTTCATCAACATCGTGTTCATCACGCCAAGTATGCCGACGAGCACCGCGAGTAGAGAGGTGCCCCAGCTCATGGCCTTCACCATGCGGTACGCCTCGCTGTTGCTAATATTTTCGCTAGCCAACATTGCCCGACCTTCCGGGACAAGTCGGTTGATCTGCTCGCAGAGACGTCCTACATCCTCGGCACTCGTAGATGGGGTGACGCGAATGTCGATAGCGTTGATATTACCCTGGTTTCCCGTGATTTGCTGGAAAAGCGGCAAAGAGAGAATGACCGAGCCGTTTTCCACCCATGCGTTGCCATCAACGATCCCGACGACGGATAATTCAGCAGTCTCAATCTGGATCGAATCGCCGACTTTCTTCTTGAGCACATCGGCCGCGATGCGGCCCAGGACGACGGCTCGTTCTGCGGGGTCATGTGGCATTCGTCCTGAGATTAACTTCAGATTTTTCCACGCGAATCCATCCCACTCGCGGGCGGACACCATCATCATCTCAGCGTTCTCAATGCTCATCACATCTACCAAGATCGCACAGGTGGCATCTACATGGGAAAGGTGAGCGATGCGGTCACGCACTGACGCGGGAAACGGCTTCGGGATGAGCGAGCTGCTCATATTGCTGACCACCACATCGGTGCCGCGCGCCTTCATCCCTGCGTCCCAGCTCTGGCTAAACCCGTGTGAGATACCAACCAGCGCTACCACGGCCGCGATACCGATAGCGATGCCTAAAAGGGTTAGTCCAGTTCGCATCCGACGGCGCGTCAGCCCTCGCACCACCACCGTGAAAAAGGTCATTCTATGCTCCTGTGATCATTGATTGAACGATCTGACACCACGCGTCCGTCCTTCATCTGGATTGTCCGCGATGCTCGTTGGGCGATGCTCATGTCGTGTGTCACCAGCACCAGCGTCATGCTCTGCTCGCGGTGGACCCGAACGATCAGTTCGAGAATGAGGCGCGTGTTCTCGCTGTCGAGATTGCCGGTGGGTTCGTCCGCGAGCAGGACGGAAGGATCATTGGCCAGGCTGCGGGCGATGGCGACGCGCTGCCTTTCTCCGCCCGACAGCTTGGCCGGGAAATGGTTGAGGCGATGCTCCAACCCGACCGACTTCAACAACATGATGGCTCGATCTCTCCGCTCCGAAATGGGGCGGTCGCTTTCAAACATCGGAATTTGCACATTCTCTAGTGCAGTAAAGGTCGGCAATAAGTGAAATGCCTGGAAAATGAAGCCGATCTCGTGAGCACGATAGGTCGATGGATCACGCAAATCAGGAATCGAGTTTCCGCGGTAGAGCAAAGTTCCCGCAGTAGGCCGGTCCAGCGCACCCAACATCCGGAGCAGCGTGGTTTTCCCACAGCCGCTCGGGCCGGTGATGGCCACGAATTCTCCGTGGGCCACGCTAAGAGATACACCCCGCAAAGCCTGGACCTGGCCGTCCTCGAATTTTTTTTCAAGTCCGACCGCCTCGAAAAGATATCCCGAAGGTGAGGCGGTCCCGGTGTCCAATGTCGCTGGACTAATCGATGAATGCTGAGTCACAAGATCGGTTGTCACGTGTTCGCCCCGGCTGCGCCGTTGGGCTGTACGCTTCGATTCACGGCGGTGTGGCCGTGCGCCACTGGGCTCCCGCCCGGGGGTCGGCAAGACTACGAAGAAGGTCCATCAATGCATGCCGGTAGCTCGGAAACGGAGATACTTCTCCCGGGTTCTTCGGCTCCAGTTCCGAAGCGAGCTGGGGTAGTTCTGCGTGCGGGACGCCGGAGTGCCGGTGATGCACGCCATGATAGGGCTCATGGAGAAGAGTGAAAGCTACCAGCCGGCCGAGTGGCCCCTCTGAAATAATGCTCCGGGTAGAGCTGTTCACCGTGGAGCCAGTGAGTCCGACGTGCTCGATGTATTTGCGCCAGCTCTGCATGTTCGCCGCGAGAAACGCAGGCACCAGGTACATCCAAACAAAGTATTTCCATGCGCCCCACCAAGTCACCGCTGCCAAGATACAAAACCACACACCGGCAGTTAGTGCTAACTCCGTCCAAATTCGCCGGCGCAGTTTTTTATTCCGAATCGGCGAACCGGCACGGAGAAAAGTGCGTATGAACAAAAAAGGTGTATAAAACAAGCCGACATTAAGTTCCAGAATCGCGGCAACGACTCTGAACCACCGCGGTTTTCCGGGAATGACGAAGGGCCAGAGTTCTATGTCCCGTTCTGTGGCCAGGTATGCGTGATGCAATTGATGCGCCGCGCGATAGAGGCTCAAGCTCATGAAGCTAAAAATTCCGATGATAATGCCATCTATCTCGTTCAAACGTCGGCTCTTTCGCAGCAGTCCATGAGAAGCCTCGTGGAAGGCGATCAACATCCCGTGCATGAGATGGCTGGCCGTTAACACTAGCGGCACAGCGAACCAGACAAATCCAAAGTACAATGTCGTGGCCAGTGCAGCTTGATTGAGAAAAAAAACGGCGGTGAGAACCGGGAAAGCCGCGCGGCTTACCCAATGGGGTTGCTGCGCTTCGAGCAAGGTTTCTGTTGATGGCGTTGTATTCATCGCGTTCAGGTCATGAGGGTGGCAATCCGACTTTCCGGAGAACGACAAGTACCTGCTAGCACAGCCTGGAACAGGTACGCCAAATTTTTTATTTCCGCTAGAGGGAACAGTTTCGGCCGGAAAAGCCAAACTGATTGCAGCCCCTCCTCCACTACCGTGATTTCGCATCCGAGATGAAAACGTGCGGTACCAGTCGAGCGCATCCTGAGCCGGGCGGACAGCCCATGCACCGTAATGTCTGGAACAGGATGGTTTTGCAACGCAAACCGCACTTCAAAAATGGGATTGTGCCCCGGTCCTGGCAAATCTCCAACCGCCGGTACGAGCTCAGCAAATGGCATGGCGTTCGCGAAGCAATCCACCGTCGCTTGATGCACCGCCTTTAGGCTCGCGGAGAACGGACGGCCTGTGTCGACCTGACCTCGGAGCGGGACAATGCCGGCGCAGTAGCCCATCGTTTCCCGCACTGCCTGCTTAGACCGATTCGCTACCGGGGTACCCACCAGGATGTCCTGTTCGCCTGTCCACCGGGAGAGCGCGATTTGAAACGCAGCCAGCAATGTATTGAAGAGCGTCGTTGCATTGACGCGAGCCAGCTCGCGCGCGGCATCGGCCAGATCGATCGGAAGATGCGAAACCCATTGATCGGGCACGCCCGATTTGGTCTCAGGGCCCTCCAGCGAGTTCCAGAGCCGCCGGCTTCCGGCGAGATTGGATTTCCAAAAAGCGGCCCGTCGCTCCAATTCCGTCGGCTGCCAAAACGCGCGTTCGGCTGCTCCCCAAGCCGAATAAGTGAGAGGCACTGGTGGAAGCGCCTGGTACAGGCCCATCAGCCCTTGCACATAAGCAACACACAGATCCTGGACGAAGACACCGAGCGTCCAGCCATCGGCAATGGCATGATGAATAGCCAAGACTAGCACGTGGTCATCGGCGGCTCGCCGGAGTACCTCGACCCGGTAAAGCGGTCCCTGCACCAAATCGAATGGCTCACTGAAAATTTCGCTCGCCAGATCTTCGCTCGCCTCTTCGTGATTCTCAGCAGACGAAAGTTCGCGGAAACGGAAACTGGCTTCGCTTGCCTGGCGAATCATCTGAATCGGCCGATCATTCCCGGGAAGGAAGGAGAGGCGCATAACCTCCTGCCGTTCAACTACCCGCTGAATCGCCGCTTCGCAGGCGTCTCGCGTAATGACGCCACGCAGCTGGATAAGGCAACAGATGTGGTTTGCGATATCCGAGGCGGCCACGGGAGACGCTTCCCACAATTCCCTTTGGGGAAATGTCAGCGGTTGGAGGCGTGCTTTTCCGCTGGTTAACCACTCTTTAAGAAGGGCGCGCTTTTCTCCGGACATGTGAATCTCAGGTTTGCTTAGCACACCGCGTCCTTGGGATCGGAAGTGCCATCCGAGGCCGCATCATAGCCGAGCAATCCTTCAATTTCCTCGTCGGAAAGCGCTTCCAAATTCACCTCGTCAGTTGACGCCCCCTCCGGCGTTGTCATGGGTGCTGCGACTGCCCCATCGACCCTCTTTGCGCCCATGTGCTCGGCGATCAATACAACAATCTGGGAGATCGTGCGCGCCCGAATGAGGCTGGCTGGTGGCAGTGTCACGCCGATTGCGCTTTCCATCGAGTTTTCGATCTCAACGCCCATTAACGAATCGAGCCCTAATTCCGTTAGCGGTTGGTCGTCGCGCAGAGTGTCCGGCTTCAAGCGCAGCACGGAACCGACGACATCCCGCACTGCTTGCCCGATAATCCCCTCCAGCTCTTCCGGCGCAGCCGATTCGATCTTGACGCGCCAGTCGCTGGTTGCACCGCTTGTCTCCTGACTCTCAACGGATACAAAAATGCGCTCCAGTAAAGGATTCTCTTGCATGCCGCGGAAAAACTGTCGCCATTTCGTCCAATCGACGCGGATCGCCATCACCTGTGTCACGCCTGCAGTCAGAGACGATTCCAGCAGTCCCATCACTTCTCTTGGTGAGAGTTCTTCTGTGCCCTGTCGCGCGAGGAATTCGGCGACGCGTTCATTGCGAGCTACGTACCCCTCACCGCCGAGAACACCCCAATTGACCGTCAACGCTGGAAGGCCCAACGCGCGACGGTGATGGGCTAGTGAGTCAAGGAAAGCATTGGCGGCGCCGTAACTGCCCTGTGCCGGATTCCCAAAGATGCTTGAGACGGATGAGAACATCACAAAGCAGTCGAGTTCGAGATCTCGAGTGGCTTCGTGCAGCAACCACGCCCCATACGCCTTGGGCTCCATTACGCTCCGCACCCGTTCGCGGGTGAGCGAAACCAGTGGCGCATCATCGATCACCATAGCCAGATGGAACAAGCCTCGTAGCGGTCGATCACCCGAACGGATCCCCTCGATGAGCCGTGCTACATCCTGCGATGAGCCGATATCCGCCCGCACCACTTCTACATCGGCGCCGGCCTTACGAAGGCTTTGTACGAATGCCTCTGCATCGGGCGTAGCTGCGCCGCTCCGGCTGGTGAGCATGAGGTGGCGGGCACCACTGTCGACCAGCCATTGCGCTAGCACTTTTCCGAAGCCACCAAACGCTCCAGTGATCAAATAACATCCCTCGGGATTGATGGCGAAAGCCGGTGCAAGCGGTTCTCCGCGCCGGGGCAGGAACGCTTCGGGAAATGCCACGACGATCTTACCGATGTGTTTGCCCTGCGCCATCAGCCGAAACGCTGCATCGACCCGGCAGGCGGGAAACGAACGGAACGGAAGTGAACAGAGCGCGCCCTCTTCGATGAGTCCGGAGATTTCCTCCAACATTTGTCCGGTCAGCGCCTCATCTCCCGAGAAGACCGCATCCATGGCGATGACGTGAAAGGACGCATTGCGGCGAAGCGGCCAGAGCGGGATCCTGGCGTTCTGATAGATGTCGCGCTTGCCGATTTCGATGAAGCGGCCGAATTCTGCGAGACATGAAAGTCCCATTGGAATTGCCTCAGCGGCGAGTGCATTCAGAACTACGTCCACGCCGCGCCGGTTGGTTAATTCCATCACAGCGTCCGCAAAATCACCGCGGCGCGAGTCGATCACGTGCTTTACCCCCAGCGTCTCCAGCAGCGCGCGTTTGGCCGGGTTGCCGGCGGTGGCGATGACATCTGCCCCCAGATAGTGGGCGATCTGGATTGCGGCCATGCCGACGCCACCTGCGCCAGCGTGGACGAGGATACGCTCACCTTTCCGGATCCGCGCGACATTCCCCAGCGCATGCCAGGCGGTCATGAAAACTACGGGTAACGTAGCCGCTTGCTCAAACGATAGCCCGCCAGGAATCCGGCGTACGTCACCGCCTCTCGCCAGGGTAAGCGAAGCGAGCCCGAACACGGCGAGACCAAATACCCGGTCTCCTGGTGCGACATGTTTTACTCCGGAGCCGACCGCTTTCACGACGCCAGCCACCTCGTCGCCGAAGATCCGAGCATCCGGCGCGTCGCCGGGATAGAGTGCGAGAGCCTTGAGCACGTCGCGAAAATTCATCCCCGCCGCTTTGACTTCGATCAGCACTTCGCCCGCACCGCAGGGCGGCGGAGCAAAAGGCACAAAGCGTAGAGTGTCGAGATGCCCGCGCTCGCGGGAAACGAGTCGCAGTGGCACTGTGGGATCGAGCGATTCCTCGCGCGAAGATCGACCACGAACGAGGCGCTGAACATATCGGGCTTCGCCGCGGAGCGCAATCTCCCGTTCAGCGTCCTCACTCAGAAGCTCACTCCAAAGCAAAGACTGGTCAGATGCCGAAGCTTCAGGTGGTAGATCGATCTCGCGGCCTGAGAAATTTGGATACTCGTTCCGCATAACGCGCATCAACCCGATAAGGGGTGATTGCGCCACACTGGTAGTGTTCATCGCCCGTCCTGCCGGCTGTGCTCCACGCGTTACCAAATCGATGCGCCGTTTTGTCGGTTGCTTATTACTCTCCGTCGTCGCTTGGATCAGATGGAGCAATGCGTCTGTACCCATCAGCGCAGCATCTCCTGTGGCATCTGTTCGCGGCTCGTCCAAGCTCCACAGGTAAACAAAACGTTCCGGTGGAGCGTCATTCGCGCATTCGTGAAGGAGCTGTTTCCAGTCGTCGAGTACCTCTGCCCGCAAGGTGAATATGTCTGACCCCTCCAGTGCAAAACGGTCACCGCGGCGGGCGACACGGCACCGCGCGCCGGCGGCGTGCAGTCGCGAAGCTAGTCCGTCGCCGAGACCGGAGGCGTCCGCGAAAATGAGCCACGACTTTTCCGCTAGGATCTCCAAGGGTGTCTCCGCGGAAGAAGATGCAGCGGAGGCCGAGTCGTGCCAGGACTTCCGCGCGACGAGACCAATTTGGCCTTCACCTTCCGGGCCGAGCAGCCCCGGCAATGAAGCGGTCTCGCTGAAGCCCGTCTCCCGTAAGACCACCTCCCATTGAGCGCGCTCCAACAATGGCTGGTGCGGACGCAAATCTCGGTCGGTAAACCTCCACCAGCCGGTCGTGAGACCGAACACTACTTCCGTCCACAATTGTGGGCTCGCGACGTCCATGAATACCAGGTTCCCGCCTGGAGCGAGCAATTCGTGGATATGTCTCAGCGTTGAGCGCAAATCGCTCACTGCATGCAGCACATTGGTGCCGATGATGAAATCGAACGCGCCCGCCTGGTAGCCTTGCTCGATGCCCGATTTTTCGAGATCAAGACTTTTGAATTCGACTTCGGGAAAACCGGCAAGTTTCTGCGTGGCGCCGCTGAAGAACGCCGCAGAGACGTCGCTGAAGGTGTAGGAATGCAAATCGCGTTCGAGCAGCGGCAGCACGTGCGAGGCTAGCCCGCCTGTGCCGGCCCCAACCTCCAGGATTCGCAATCCGCGACCCTCCGGCAGATGGTCGGCAGCTTCCTGCACTGCGGCGGCGATTGCCGCCAGCCAGTGGCTTGTGTAGAGACCCTCACCATAGAACTGGTCCAATAACTCTGCTGAGGTCCCGCCGAACAGCACCTGTACCGCATCCTTTTCACCGCGCAGGATGGGCCCGAGTTCGCTGCAAATCGCAGCACAGAGGAGGCCTTCGGACAGATGTCCAGAATGAGTGGAGATGAATGACCGCAGCATTTTCTGAGCGGAATGAGCCGCGCTGGTAAAGGAAGGTGTTGGCCGATATCCGTCACCATCCTTTACCAGCCAGCCGCGTTTCACGAGGCTGGCGATCAGCCGCTCGAATACCGGTCGCATCGGTTCTGCCACTCGTAGGTAATCGGCCGTAATGGTTCCGCGCGGTTCCGCTAGTGCTGCCATTTTCTGCAGTCCACCAGCCAGTTGCGCCGCTGCGAGCTCATCTCCGGCCGCCATGGCATTCTCAAGCTCGGTCCGACCCCGCGTGGCGATCACCTGGTTCATTGCACCCTGCGCCGCGCGCACCAGGCGATCCAATGAAACCGGCGATTGCGGTGCCGGATGAGACGCTGCCGGCGTTCGTTCCCACGCGAGATGATAGAGAACATTATGGTTTACTCCCGACGCTCCGGATCGGCGTGCCCCCGAGATGCTGATCGCGCGGAAGCCATCCACGAGCACACAAGGCTTTCCTGCCTCATCGTACAATTCGAGTCTGCCTTCGACGTACTCGCTATTGCACTGCTGCACCGCGGCACGAACGAGGCTGGAGGCTCCCGGCGAGCGTAGAAACAGGATCTTGGCGAAGCGTACCGGTAATTTTAGTTGAGCCTTGCGACCCTCCATTGTGGCAGCTCCCGCGGAGAGGATTTGCATCGCTCCATCGAACAGGACGGGATGCAGCGGATACTCACCGGCCCGATGAGCAATCACGTCGGAGAGCGAAACCATGCCTGCCGATTTACCGCCGCCGGCTAACAGCTCGCGGATGGGCCGGAACTCATCGCCGTAGCGGAGTCCCATCTCACTCATGTGGCGATAGAAATCTTCCACCTCTACCGGCTCGATGCCATCCGCCCTCTTGCGATCCCAAGCTATTGACGCAAAGCCCGAATCGGTGCGCTCGCCACGCATCGAGCCCACAACGTGGAGTGACCAGGCAGCGCCTTGGTCGAACCTGCTCTGGATCAAGAACGTGCGCTCATTCGGATTATAAGAAAACTCTACATGAAGTCCCGAAACGGAATCCGGAAGAATGAGTGGCTTGCGAATCTCCAAATCCTCGACAACGAAAGGTCGACCCTCGAAGAGCTGCACGCCCGCTTCCAACGCCATGTCGACAAAGGCTGCGGCGGGAAACACGACCAAATTCTCTACCTTGTGATCCTTCAGAAAGGCCATGTGCCGCCCATCGAGCCGCGCGATCCAGGTTGGCGTGGCCCAAGGCAATCGGACATCGAGCAATCCGCGGCCCCCCGAACCCAGACGGGCCTCGCGCCAATCGCTGGACTCATGCCACCAACGGCTCTTGTCCCAAGCGTAGGTTGGCAATGAGAGCAGCCGCCGCGATGGTGTCATCTCCGCAAAATCCAGCGTGAAGCAGGAGCGGTGCAGCTCCATTGCAGTATCGAGCAAGGATTCGTGCTCGCGTTCCCGGCGTGCGGAACACATCACCGACGTTTTGCCGTCCCGTCCAGCGAGGCATTCCTGAATCGAATGACTCAGCGCCGGATGCGCGCCGATTTCCAACCACACGTCGACTCCGAACTCTGACAGCGCGTTGACGGCAGATGCGAACTGCACCGACTGGCGCACGCCACGCCCCCAATGAGCGGCGTCGCACTCTGGTCCGGCGCACTGCCGGCCGGTCACGGTGCTGAAGAACGGCACGTTTTCCGCCTGCGGCTTGATATCGACCAGCGCTTTTTCTAAGGCCTCAGAAGCGGGCCTCATCAAGGGGTGATGAAATGGATGGTCTACCCGCACCAGCCTTGCGAAAACCCCTTGGAGTTCCAGTTCGGCGGCCATCGCTTCCAAGGAAAGTCGGGATCCGGCCAGCGTCAGCGAGCGAGGTCCGTTGAAGGCCGCGATCGTGACTGTGCGGTCATGCCGAGCGATCAGCGCCTTCGCTCTATCCTCGTCTAAACCGACGGCGAGCATTGTCCCTTCACCACGCGCACAATCATCCATGAATCGGGCGCGCAATACGATCACCCGTGCTGCTTCCTCCAAACTGAACACTCCGGCAACGTACGCCGCCGCCACTTCTCCGACGCTATGACCAACGATTGCGGCCGGCCGAACGCCCCAGGATTTCCACAATTCCGTCAGTGCCACCTGCATCGCAAAAATGGCAGGCTGCGCGATTTCAGTTCGATGCATTTGGGAGGCGTCTTCCGGGCGGCCAAGCTCTTCCAGCAGCGAGAAGCGCGCCCAGGGCCGCATCGCGGCGTCGCATCGCTCGATGCTTTGTCGGAACACTGGCTCGTGACGCATCAGCTCGCCGCCCATACCCCACCACTGCGGACCCTGCCCGCTCATGATAAAAGCGATTTGTGGAGTCTGCTCAGGGCGCGGCGCGAACGCCGTGCGCACCTTTGAGCCCTTTTGGTCCCCTAGGTAGCCGTTGAGCTCCTCAACGACTTCTCCCATCGAATGCGCGACGAGAGTGAGCCGATAGGGATGGTGATTGCGTTTGGCTCCCAGGGTGTAAGCCAGATCCGGGAGCACGGGCGAGTTGCCATTCGCTTTTGATCGCACATCTGACCAGTCTCTCAATCGCGAAGCCGAGGAGCGCAGAGCTTTTTCCGATCGGGCGGAAAGAACCAATGGCCAAGCGCGCTCGGTGTGAGTACTTAAATGCTCCGAATGAGGGCGCGCCGGTGGCTCCTCGAGCAGGATATGGGCATTCGCACCACCAAATCCAAACGAGTTAACGCCCGCTATGCGCTTTCCGCCGTCAGTCTCCGGAAAGGGCTCCAGTGTGGTGGGCACACGGAGCTTCAGAGCAGTGAAGTCGATGTTTGGATTCGGTGTTTGAAAGTGTAAACTGGGCGGAATGCGCCCGTGCTTGAGCACCAGCAGCGCCTTGACTAGGCCGGCGACGCCCGCTGCGGTCTCCAGGTGGCCAAGATTCGTCTTCACTGATCCAATGAGGAGCGGGGCTTCCGGCGACCGGCCTTCGCAGAGTGCGGCGGTGAGGGCGTGAGCCTCGATCGGATCACCCACCGCCGTGCCAGTCCCGTGGGCCTCGACAAATCCGATCTGAGAGGGAGCAACGCCAGCGTCGATGCATGCCTCGCGTACAAGCCGCGCTTGTGCCTCAGCGCTGGGAAGCGAGATCCCGTTGGTGTGGCCGTCTTGATTAAGGGCCGTCCCAATGATCACCCCATGAATCGGATCGCCGTCCGCAAGAGCTTGAGAAAGCCGCTTCAGCAGCACCATGCCTGCACCTTCTCCACGGACAAAACCATCGGCCGATGCGTCGAATGCTTTGCAGCGACCCTCTGGAGACAGCATCGAGGCTCGAGAAAACCCGATAAATCCGCCGGGCGTAATCATGACGGTCACGCCTCCAGCCAGCGCCACATCGCCGCGACCAGCCCGGATGTGTTCGCATGCCGCATGCACGGCCGTCAGTGCGGAGGAACAGGCAGTATCCATCGCGATGCTCGGCCCGCGTAGATTAAAGCAGTAGGAGATGCGATTGGCGGCAATACTGTGTGCGCAACCGGTTGGCGAGTGCGGACCGATGCCAGAATGCTCCCACGGGGTACCTTGGATCGCCTGGTAATCATTGTGAGAGATTCCAACGAAGACACCAAGGTCACTCCCCCGCTCAAGATCCAGCACAAGGCCCGCATCCTCGATCGCCTCCCAAGCTGTCTCCAGGAGCAATCGGTGCTGCGGATCCACGTATGGCGCCTCCCGCGGCGAGATCCCGAAAAACTGCGGGTCGAACTGGTCGATTCCCTCCAAAAACCCTCCGCGCCGAGCGATCGACTTACCAGGTAGACCCAACTCCGCATCAAAGAATCGATCGACATTCCAGCGGTCGAGCGGCACTTCACCGACGGCCTCGCGTCCCTCCACGAGAAGTTTCCAGAATGATTCTGTGTCATTTACTCCGCCGGGGAAGCGGCAGCCGATTCCGATGACCGCGATACGATCCTTATACATAGAAGTCACTTGCCTGATGTGACGGCAGCCTTAAGGGAAAATCCCGATCCTGACAAGCCAATGCTGTTGCTGAGATCTACAAAGGTTGTGAAACATCGGGTGGACGAAGAGCGGCACCACGTAAGCACGACAAGTCGATCCTCGGAGTGAAATCGATGGTCATAGGTTTCCTTCTTTCCTTAGTCCCTGTTTCCCCAATCCTTATTCGATTAAAGCAAAAACGGTTAAAAAACGGTTGTTTGCTGGGCGTGCTCTGTACTAAGGCTGATTACTATGTGCGGCATCGCAGGTATCGTGGATCTAGCCGGATCCCGAATCATACCGGACGGCATTATCCAGAGGATGACGCAGGCGATAATTCATCGCGGCCCTGATGAGGAGGGTTACTTTCAGCATCCTGGCGTGGTCCTGGGATCGCGGCGGCTCAGTATTGTCGGCTTGGCGGACGGCCAACAACCGGTCGCCAACGAAGACCGGAGTGTATCTGTCGTGTTTAACGGTGAGTTCTTCGACTATCTTGAGCGACGCATAGAGCTGGAAGCCCGCGGGCATCGCCTGGTGACACACTGCGACACCGAAATCGTTCCACACCTTTGGGAAGAGACTCAGGAGGGCGTGTTCGAACGCCTGCGCGGCCAGTTTGCCTTAGCATTGTGGGATGAACGCCGGCGTCGCCTCGTGCTCGGACGCGACCGTTTTGGTATTTGTCCGCTTTATTGGACGCGCCAGGGAGACTGGCTCCTGTTTGCCTCAGAAATTAAGGCTCTGCTAGCTTCTGGATTGGTGCCGGCGCGACCCGACCTGCGCGGTATCGACCATATTTTTACATTTGCTGCCCTGCCGGGACCGACCACCTGTTTCGAAGGCGTACAGCTTCTGCCTCCTGCGCATTACCTGCGGGTAGTTCCAGGTAACCCCAATCGCGGCGCCGCACCCGCCATTAGCGAACACGCGTATTGGGAGATGGATTTTCCGGATCAGGGCGACGAGGACCCCGGACGCGACCCGCGCGCTCTGGTGGATCGCTTCGAGCAGATAATGCTGCAGGCGGTGGAGGAGCGACTGCGGGCGGATGTTCCGGTCGGCGCCTACTTGTCGGGTGGCGTTGACTCGAGCATGACTACTGCTCTTGCCTGTCATCTAAAGGGTCCGGCGATTAACACCTACACGATCCGGGTTGACGCTCCTGAACTCGATGAGCTCAGCGCAGCCAATCTGGTGGCGCGGCACATCGGGACGAAGCCGCCGATCGTCCAGGAGTTTCGCGCCAGTGACACGCTTAACACCTATCCTCGGCTGATCGAAGCCGCCGAGTCACCGGTAATTGATACCTCCTGTGCCGCTTTGCTGTTGTTAGCGCAGCGTGTTCATGCCTGCGGTCAAAAAGTGGTCCTTACTGGCGAAGGGGCGGACGAGTGGCTGGTCGGTTACCCTTGGTACAAAGCGGCCAAACTGTTCGGTTTCCTCGACCTCCTGCCCGGACTGTCGCTCAGTGACCGGATGCGCCGTGCTTATCTTCGGCTGAATCACGTGCCCCAATATCCGGCGGAGTTTCGACGTGCCGTGGAGGAATCCATCGGCGGTCCCAACGCCTGGATTGATGCTTACGGGCTACTCGGGATCTCAAAGCTTCGCTTTTACGCTGCACCAATGCGGGAAGTCCTAGAGAAAACGAATCCCTGGGCTGATCTGCAAATGCCGTTGGACCGAGCCCGACGCTGGCACCCGCTGAACCGAGGCATCTGGGTCGCAGCGCGGGTTACTCTGGCTGGACATCTGCTTCAGGCCAAAGGTGATCGCGTGGCCATGCATTCCTCGGTGGAAGTGCGATATCCGTTCCTCGATGAGGATGTTTTCGACTTTTTGGCCGGACTGCATCCACGTTGGAAACTGCGCGGATTTCGGGACAAACATTTGCTCCGCCTCTTAGCCGAACGCTGGGTGCCGCCGTCCGTATACCGGCGCCGCAAGATTATTTTCCGCGCTCCGCTGGACAGTTTTCACGTCGAACCGGAACCGGCATTCGTTGCTCAGCTCTTGAGCGAAGAATCGCTGCGTCGCACCGGATATTTTGACGTCGCGGCGGTGCATCACTGGCGGCGGGCTTTTCGTCGGATGCCCAAAGGTTCCCTGCCGCGCCTCTCCGTAGAGTTGGGTTTGACGGCAATAGTGGCGATTCAGCTCTGGCATCACCTGTTCATTGGCCCGGATTTAGCAGAATTGCCAAGGTGGACGGGCAGCCGAAAGACGTTTGAGAGTGTGCCATTATAGCGGCGCCGATGTTGCATCGCCCATGCGTCGGCGACCGTGGAATTCAAGTGGAGCATTTTGCAGGCTTGCGCGCAGTCTCTGATGCGCAGTACAACGTGTCCGACACAGTCAGGAACGCGTAGAGCGTCTCTGCCGCTTTGTGACAAATCGCTATAATGAAATGAGAAAACGTCGCTGTGTCGCCGCTCGATCGATTTTGGTTGGACTTTTGTTAATAACTTCTTTCACCGACTGTGCGATCCTACAGAGACGATGGGCGGGGGAGTCTCGCGATCGCGCGTTCATTGCTTATTGGCCTCCTCCGAAGGATAGCAAACGGTTGCGCCTGGCAGTCAAAGATCTGATCGACATGAAAGGTGTCGTGACCACGGCCGGCTCCGAATATGTCGCCCAGAACAGTCAGCCCGCGGCCAGTGATGCGCAGTGCCTGGCAATAGCGCGGCAGCGAAACGTGCAGATCGTGGGGAAAACGAATCTCAGCGAATTTGCAGTGGCCCCTTCCGGCATCAACGATTTCTTCGGAACTCCGAGAAGCCCGTTGAGCAAGAGGAGCAAGATTATCCCGGGAGGTTCCTCCAGTGGTTCAGCGGTCGCAGTCGCAAGCGGAATGGCGGACGTTGCTTTTGGAACGGATACAGCCGGCTCCGTCCGCGTACCCGCAGCTTGTTGCGGCATCGTCGGTCTGAAGACGACGTTTGGCCTGGTTTCTTTGCAGGGCGTGTTTCCAGTTGAGCCAAAGCATCTGGATACAGTCGGTCCGATGGCCAAAGACGTGGCTCATGTTGTCGAAGGGATGGATCTTTTGCAGGACGGGTTTGCGGCACGATACCGAGCAGCGATGGCCGCTAAACCGTTGGCAAAAAACATCAGAATCGGGCGGCTCTACCTGGGCGGTACCGACCGCAGGATCGACAAAGCGATTGATGATGCTCTTGCCCGAGCGGGCTTTCAAGTGGTCCCACTCGACCAAGCCTTCAAGGCGAAGTGGGACCAGGCTAAGAAAGATGGGGACACGGTGGCGGCAGCCGGCGCTTGGATCAGCGATGGAAAGTTCTTCGAAAAACTCATCGGAGTAAGCGCCAGGACTAAGGCAATAATCGCCTTAGGCGAATTCGATTACTCGACGAGCTATCGGAACGCTCTGCGGAGGCAAGCGCCGTGGCAACAAGCCCTCCGGCAAACCTTTAAGAAGGTTGATTTCATTGCTCTGCCGACTCTTCAGAAGCTGCCGCCAAGGATTCCACTCGTCGATAGAAGCGCCCTTGTGGAAGCGCAAATAGCTCTTTTTGAAGCGGAAATGTTGGGCCTGCAAAACACCGTTGCCGTGAACTATGCTGGAAATCCTGCGCTGGCGATACCGGTTCCATTGGAGGATAGGACCATTCCCGCCACTAGCCTGCAGCTAGTCGGGCCACGGTCGAGCGAAGCGGGACTTCTCAATGCGGGCCGCCTGATTGAGGCCAGCGTACAGCGCTTGATCAACCAGTCCTTGCTCGCGAAATCCGCGCGCAGTCACTAGGTGCACTTACGGGTGAAGCTACGAACTCCGTCGAATAAATGAAAGAGTCCCGCCTTGTCAGCGCCCGATCGATTCTGGCTGGACTTTTGCTGATAACTTGTTTCAGCGACTGCGCGCTTCCCCGGGGGTATACGGAACACGATCGCGCGTTCATTGTTTACTGGCGACCGAAAGATAAGAAACAGTTGCGTCTGGCGGTCAAAGATAACATCGATATGAAAGGTGTGGTCACCACGGCTGGGTCCGAATATGTCGCTAAGACCAGTCAGCCCGCTTCCCGCGATGCGCAGTGCCTGCAGATAGCACGGGAGCGAAACGTGCAGATCGTTGGGAAAACGAATCTCAGCGAATTCGCGGTGGCCCCTTCCGGCCTGAACGAATATTACGGAAATCCGAAGAACCCTTTTAGCAAATGGTGGAGGTTTATCCCAGGGGGATCATCAAGCGGTTCGGCGGTAGCAGCTGCAGACGGACCGGTGGACGTTGCCTTCGGAACGGATACGGCTGGCTCCGTCCGCGTTCCCGCGGCTTGTTGCGGCATCG
>Ga0137401_10000169_pt1 | contig 22723 bp, 14 predicted proteins | sample CZOMad1_1_16fung_FD_108286 | JGI IMG/M metagenome (GOLD analysis project Ga0137401, IMG submission 108286) | Vadose zone soil fungal communities from Angelo Coast Range Reserve, California, USA - CZOMad1_1_16fungal (Illumina Assembly) | ecosystem: Environmental > Terrestrial > Soil > Vadose...
GGGATCGTCGAATGACGAAACAGGCGCTGTCGCGCACCCGTTAGTAAGGACTCGGACAATGATGAAACTCGAAGAACTGGTCAGTCAGCTTCAGCTCGCGTACGGCGACGGACTTCGGTCGGTCGTGCTTTTCGGCTCGGCGGTCGCGGGCGAGCACAATCCAAAAAATTCCGACTACAACGTGCTCGTGATCGTTGATTCGCTGCCGCTCGCGCGCTTGCGCGCTGTCGCCGCCGTGTCGAAGGCGTGGGCGGAAGATGGCAATCCGCCGCCGATGACGTTCACGGCGAGCGAATGGAAATCGTCGGCCGACATTTTCCCAATGGAGTACGCCGATATTCTGGAGCGGCACAGGGTGTTGTTCGGAGATCCGCCAGTCGATGGGATTCGCGTGGCGCCGTCGGATCTGCGCCTTCAGGTCGAGCAGCAGACGATGGGAAAGCTGCTGCAGCTGCGGCAGGCGACGATGGGCGCGGGTGGCGACAGCAAACTGCAGCTCGAAGTTCTCGAGAAGAGTCTGAGCACCCTGATGGTGATTTTTCGCGGGGTGTCGCGGCTGGTTGGGCAGGCGCCGTCGCAGGACTACGAGGAGCTCACTCGTACGTTGGCGTTGCGCGCGGGGTTTTCACCGGATCCCTTCGTCAAGGTGATTCGGCACGTGCGGGGAAGCGAGAAGATCCCGCGCGAGAGTGCCGCCGGAATTCTGGAGGGATATCTGGCGGCGATGGAGCGGCTGGTAGCATATCTCAATGAATTCAGAGGGTAAATTGCTGTGGGCTTTGGCCGCACAGAGTGTCGTCAATCTCCACTTAAAGGATGGATCAAAATGAATCGTCGCATGATGTTGGCTGTCGCTCCGCTGCTTCTGGGAGTCGGTGGCTGCGGATACAATCAGATACAGCAGCTCGATGAGACCGCTGCGCAAGCAAAGCAGCAGATCTCCGTGCAGCTGCAGCGCCGCGCGGATCTGGTGCCGAATCTTGTGAATACCGTGAAGGGTTATGCCCAGCACGAAGAGGCCGTGTTCACGCAGGTGGCGACAGCCCGCGCGGGTTTGGCTGGTGCGATCCAGACCGGAGATCCACAGCAGATGGCGACCGCCAACGGTCAGCTGACCGGCGCGCTCGGCAGACTGCTGGCGATCTCGGAGGCGTATCCACAGCTCAAGGCTGACCAGGGATTCCTACGTCTTCAGGACGAGCTGACCGGGACCGAGAATCGGATCGCGACCTCGCGCAACGACTATAATGATGCGGTCAAGGCATACAACGCCTACATCCGGACTTTCCCGCAGGCGATAACGGCGAAGGTGACGGGGGCCAAGGCGAGAACATATTTCGAGGCCGCTGCGGGGACCGAGACTCCGCCAACGGTTGATTTCGGGACGAGGCCGACGCCGGCGAGCGCGACTCCAGCCGCCCCCAAGAAGCCTTAACGACAGGAAATGGGACAAAAACGCCGGCCTGGAGCCGGCGTTTTTTGTTGGTGATCGAGAGTGGAGTTGTGATGTGACAGCTTCGGGTCAGCTTCGTTCACTCTTGACACCTCGTGTCACGACACCTAAATAGGTGCGATTCATAACACCCAGCAGGGTCCCTACTACTCTGCCGGGCTCGTGGCGCCTGTTGCCGCGAGCCTCACCCATCCAAGCTGGAGAACAGGAATGAAAAGGATTAGCTCGTCAGTTTTCTCACTGCTATTGCTGGTGCTCTTTAGCGCCAGCGCCTTTGCCCAGACGCGCCGAGTAAGCGGGCGCGTTACTGTGGAAGGAAGCGGTGAAGGAGTGGCTTCAGCGAGTGTCAACGTCGTTGGGACGTCACTCGGCACCTACACCGACGATCAGGGTCGCTTCACCCTGAACGTTCCCGATGGCCCCGTGACACTCCGCGTCCGGCGCATCGGCTACACCCAGAAGGCGCTGGCAGTCCCTGCAGGCGCAACCGACGCGAATGTCACGCTTTCGCGCGACGTTCTGCAGCTCGAGACACAGGTCGTCACCGGTACGGCGACTACGGTATCGAGCGTGAACGCGGCGAACGCGGTCACCGTGGTCACCGGCGAGAAGCTGAACAAGGTTCCTGCGCAGACCATCGATTACGCGCTACAGGGCAAGGTGCCGGGCGCGATAATCACCCAGAACTCGGGCGCTCCTGGCGGCGGTGTGCAAATCCAGCTGCGCGGCGTCTCGACGATCAATGCCTCATTCCAGCCGCTCTACGTCATTGACGGCGTGATCGTAGACAACTCGCAGATCGCAAACGGAATCAATGCTATCACTCAGGCCGGTGGAGGCAACTTCGGATCGACGCAGGACCAGCGCGTCAACCGGACCGCCGACCTCAACCCAAACGACATCGAGAACATCCAGGTCCTCAAGGGTCCCTCCGCCAGCTCGATCTACGGATCGAGAGGCACGAATGGCGTGATCATCATCACGACAAAGCAGGGCCAGGCCGGGCAGACGAGTCTTGACTTGACCCAGCGATTCGGGACCGCTGCGATCTCCAACAAGATCGCCATCCGTTGTTTCACCTCCGCGCAGGAAGTGGTGGACGCGAACTTTGACTCGACGGGCTTCGGCGCGGCGACTAACAAGTGTCACGACTATCAGCAGGAGCTCTACGGCGAGCACCCGTTTAACTACCAGACGATTGCCTCTCTTCGCGGCGCGTCATCGGGCGGAACCAACTTCTATGTATCCGGCCTTGTTCAACACGACGGCGGCCTGGTTCTCAACGACAACTACAACAAGCAGTCGATTCGTGCGAACGTAGGACAGAAGTTCGGCGGTCGCCTTAACCTCCGTGCGAACAGCGAGATAATCCATTCGCTCACCGAACGCGGAATCAGCGGAAACGACAACACCGGCATCAACCCGTACACGAATTTCTCGCAGACACCGTCGTTTCTCGATCTGCAGCGGCAGGCGGACGGAAGCTTCCCCAAGGGTCTGGCCGTCAACAACACCAGCAACCCATTCCAGAACGCGGTCCTGATCAAGACTCCGGAAGATGTCTTCCGCTTGCTCGGAAGCGGCTCGGCCGTCTATGACTTCATCTCGACTGACCGCCAGAAGCTGGACTTTTCGCTAACGGGCGGCGTGGACAGCTACTCCGATCACTCGAAGGTCATTTCTCCGGCGACTGCCTATGTCGAGCAGGTCAACTCAAATCCGGGCACAATTGTATTGGGCGATGCCAACGTTCTCAATGCGACTTTGGGCGGTGTGCTGAGACACCAGTTCTCGGCTAGCGCCTTTACCGCGACCACGTCGGCCGGGTTTGGTCAGGTTCGCCGCAATGCCGACATCGTCGAGAACACCGGTCGAGGCGTATTTCCGGGAGTAACCAACGTCTCTACGGCTACGCAGATCTTCGCGACTGAATCACAGGATATCGTCAAGAGCAGCTCCTTGTTCGGACAGGAAGAGTTCCTCACGTTGAGCGAGAGACTCTTTCTGACGGCTGGCATAACTGCCGAGCGCACGAGTAACAACGGTGACCCGCACAAGTATTATGCGTATCCGAAGTTCTCGGCCTCTTATCGTCTTCCATTCCTTCCGCCAAAGACCGACGAGTTGAAACTTCGTCTGGCCTATGGCCGAGCCGGCAATCAGCCCCTCAGTGGAAAGTATACATTCCTCACGAACGTCATCATCGATGGCAGAACCGGCTATCGCGCTTCCACCGCCGTCGGCCTGCCTGGCATCAAGCCGGAGACAACGAGCGAGATAGAGGGAGGAATCGACTGGACGCTCGTTAGCGGAAGGGCGCGTCTTTCCGCGACACAGTTCAGAAAGCAGACGGACGATCTCCTTCTGTCGGCTGCGCTCGCCCCGTCGACCGGGTTTACGAGTCAGACCATCAATGGCGGTCAGCTCGTTACGCACGGGACGGAGCTCGAGCTTGCGATGACGCCTATCAGCACGGCCCGCGGCTTCGAATGGATCTCGAACACCACCTATTCGAGCAACAAGGGCAAGGTGACACAGCTTCCCGTACCGGGCTTCATTCCCGCGTCTGGATCATTCGGCAGCCGCTTCGGAAACGCCTTCATTAAGCAGGGTCAGCTGATCACGGTCGTCCAGGCGGTCAACGGTTGCACCGCGTTGAATGCTGCCGGCACGTCCTGCCCGTCGGCGAACCGCGTTCTTACGTTCGTAGGCAATGCGTCTCCGGATTATGAGATGGGCTTCAGCAACGACCTGAACTTCGGCTCCTTCCACTTTTCCTCGCTGGTCGACTGGAGAAAGGGCGGCCTCGGAGTCAACCTCACCAATGACTATTTCGTTGGCGGGGGCACGCTCGCAGACACCACCAGAGCGAAGAAGATGCTCAGCGACTTCGCGAAGGGCACGGACGTCTGGCTCGAGAACTCTGGCTTCGTAAAGATTCGTGAGATGACCCTTGGTTACGACCTCCCGTCGGCCGTGTCGTCGGCCTTGTTCAAGGGACACGCTCACAATGCCAGGATCGAATTGAGCGGCAGGAACCTCAAGACATGGACGAAGTACACAGGTCTCGATCCCGAAGTGTCGAACTTCGGTAACCAGCCGCTTGGCAGGTTCCAGGACGTCACTCCGTATCCGCCGAGCCGTCAGTGGTACCTGACGGTCAACACTACTTTCTAATCCGAGCGAAAATAAATATGAAGCGATATTCAACGATTGCTCTCGCATTGGCGGTAGTCGCCACTGCGGCGTGCAAAGACAACCCGGTGGCGAATCCCATCGACAACCCCACGTCGGACGCGCTTGGTGGCCTCACTCATTCCACCCTGCAGCTGCTGGCAACAGGACTATTTGGGCAGGATAGGGCCAACGCCGATGCATTTTCCTATCTCGGTGAGCCTGGAATCTGGGCGCGAGATGTGTACCGTATCGATGCTTCTGAGCCGCGGTTCGTTCAGGAGACTCTCGGCGGCAATCCTGATCCCGGTAGTTTCTCTGGCAGTGGCGCGTGGAATGGTTACTACACAGCCATTCGGGCCTCGAACACCCTTCTCGGCGCGCTTGCGAAGGCGCCGCCGTCGGAATTCACGCCCGCTGAGGTTAGCGCAATCAAGGGCTTCGTTCGCACCGTGAAGGCGTTGGAGCAGTGGCGCGTGATTGAAATGCACGACTCGGTCGGTGCGACTATCCAGACGGACGATCCATTTGCGGTTACCGACATCCGGTGCAAGCCGGCCGTGTTGTCGTACGTAGCGGCTCTACTCGACAGTGCGAACACCGACCTCGTCGCTGCCGGCGGGGCGACAGCGTTTCCGTTCTCGCTTCCGAGTGGATTTACCAAATTCGGACGGGATTACAGCACAGTCGCCAACTTCATTCTCTTCAACCGTGGACTGAAGGGCAAGGTCGACTATTATCGCGCGATCGATCGTACCAGTCCGACACCGGCGCTGTTTGCCACGGCGATTGCCGAACTGACAGCCGCTCTCGGTGCTGGTCCGGGCGCGGTTCCCGCGTCGCACTTTAGTTGGGGGCCGTACTACACCTTCGTTGCTAGCGGATCGGAAAACATCGCGAATACTATCTCCGATTCGAAAGTCCGCCTCAATCCGCTTGTGAAGGACAGCATACAAGCAGGTGATACGCGGGCCTCCAAGATCGTTAATACCACAGTCCTATCGGGCTTCGGCCTATCGAGCAGCATCACGTATTCAGGTGCTCTGGCCACGACCGCCAACCAGAATGCTCCGCTCGGCGTCCTCCGTGACGAAGAGCTCGTGCTTCTTCGCGCCCAGGCCGAGATCGAGGCTGGTCAGCTTGCCAATGCAATTCTGGACGTGAACGAGGTTCGCACGAACTACGGCTTGGCTCCGACCACTTTCGCGACAGTTAGTGATGGACGGAACGCTGTACTCTACGAGAAGCGCTACTCACTTCTGTTCGAGGGTCCGATGCGCGCAGACGACCTGAGAGAGTACAAGCTGCTGAGCGCCGCCTTCCACAGGCCTGAGACTTTGACAGATCCGTTCAACGCGGCGCTTCCGATTCCACGCGGAGAGCTGAACGCGAGGAGCCTCACGGTAAACCCGGCTTGCACCCCGTGATTCTGATGGATTAGCAGTGAGGCCCGGTTCGGGGTTCGCCCCGAACCGGGCTTTTTGTTTCAAGGCTCGAATTATGCCGGACGAAGACCGCTGGAAAGCTGCTCCACGACATTGGAGATGCCGTCACATGCCGCAACGGACACTCTTGCCGGTCCTGTTGATTGCTGCACTTGCCGCGTGCACACACGCCCCTTACACGGACCCGTCGCAGGCTGGCGACCGCCAAATTATCACGCAGGACGAGATTGAAGCGTCACGCGGAAGCTCGGCATACGACGTGATAAGAAAGCTTCACGGCAATTTCCTTTCTTACCGTGGTCGCACGAGCATCAGGGACACCGTGACCTCGATGCCAATGGTGTTCATGGATGATCAGGTCTATGGACCGATCTCGGTGTTGCGCAACATACCCGCCTCCCAGATCGCCGAGATCCGACTTTACCGGGCGTGGGAAGCCACGATCAAATACGGCAGTGGTCTCCCCGGTGGCGCGATAGCGATCTACAGTCGGCTCGAGCGGTAGCACATCATTCGCATTAGACAGTAGCGGACAAACGTGTCGGTACCGACGGAAACCCCGACCCTTTTCTATTCCGCCTCTACTTCCTTCTTTGGAAAAAGCGATGGTCCCTTATCGACCTTCCATCCGGTTGGACTCAGATCATCGAGTCCGTTGAATCTCATATCGCGCATGGAGCCGGGCGCGCCGAGCGCCTTCCAGAGCTCCTCAGCCTTGTTGGGCATAAAGGGCCAGAGGTACACGGCCTGCCGCGTGAGCTGTCTCATCAGCGTCGCGAGCGTGCTCTCCAACTCCGCACGGAGCGCCGGATCCTTGGCCAGCTTCCACGGCGCCTGTCGATCTACGTACTCGTTGGCGCGCGCGATCGTCAGCCACACGGCCCGCAGTGCGTCGTGAAGCAGAAATCCCCTCGGCCCAATCGAAGCGTGATATGCCTCCAGATCCTTTGCGTCGGCGTCGTCGATCTCATTGCGCGCACCCTTCGGAATGACGCCATCGCAGTAGCGCTCGACCATTGAGATTGCGCGGCTCGCCAGGTTCCCGAACGCGTTGGCGAGATCGGCGTTGTACCTCTCGACGAATCTCTCCCAGGAAAAACTGCCATCGCCGTCGAATGGAATCTCGCGCATCAGGAAATAGCGAAATGCGTCGGGGCCGAAACGTCCGATAGCGTCGCGCAGATCGAGATTCCCCCCGGTCGATTTGCTCACGCGCGAGCCGCCCACGAGGACGAAGCCGTGCGCCCAGATGCGCTTTGGGACTTCGAGTCCCGCCGCCCACAGCATCGCGGGCCAGATCAACGCGTGAAAGCGCGTAATGTCCTTCCCAATCAAATGCAGGTCGGCGGGCCAGAGCTTCTCGAAATCGGGGTTTGGAAAGCCGGTCGCGGTGAGATAGTTGGGCAGAGCTTCGAACCAGACGTAGGTTGTCTGGACGTCGCCGGCGCTTCCTTTGCGCGGGAAGGGAATACCCCATGAGAATCGGCTTCGACTGGCCGAAACGTCCTCGAGGCCGGATTCGATCAACGAAAGAATCTCATTGCGGCGCGTCTTTGGCTGGAGAAACTCCTCGGTCGAGACGAGCGTCTTCAGGCGATCCGAGTAAGCGCTGAGCCGGAAGAACCAGTTCTTCTCCTCCACCCACTCGAGTGTACGCGTGGGGTGCAGGATGCACTTTCCACCGATGATCTCATTGTCCTGCTTGAACGCCTCGCAGCCGACGCAGTACCACCCGGCGTAGGCTTTCTCGTAAAAGGCGTCCGGCGATTTCTCAAAAATCTGTTCAATGAGTCGCTTCACGCCCGCCTTGTGGGCCGGATCCGTGGTGCGAATGAACTGATCGTAGGAGATTCCCAGCAGCTTCCAGATCTCCTCCGTGCTCTCTGCTACCGCGTCGACGAGCTCCTGCGGTGAGACTTTCCGGTCGGCGGCCGTCTGCGCGACCTTCTGGCCGTGCTCGTCCATCCCGATTAGAAAATGAACGTCGTCGCCCATGAGGCGGTGGTAGCGCGCGATTACGTCGGCGCCGATTTTCTCGTAGGCGTGACCCTGGTGGGGATCAGCAGTAGCGTAGTCGATGGCTGTGGTGAGGTAGTACTTGGCCAATTAGTGGCCGCCTGGCGAATTTGGCTCGTCATTACCGCGACCTCGCCGACCACCGCGCCTTCCACGCCGGCGCTTGGCAGATGCTTCTCCTTCGCGAGCACTTCCCTCACCAGCCGGCGTGTAGCCATTCGGCTTGGAGGGGGAAAACCCATTCGCCGGTGGAACGAAGACAGGATGCTCGGCGGTATACAGCAGGTCGGGCGAGATCTCCTCGGGAGCGATTCCCTCTGCTCCATTCTCTTCCTCGTCTCCGTTCGTGGCCACAGCGCCAACTCCTGCCAGCTCCTCCGTCTCTTTCTTGAATTCGGGGAGTGTTATCAGTCGCATTTCTCCCTCGACTCCGCGAAGCGTGATTCGCTCGCGGAAAATATCCACGCTCACCACTTTCTCTTCGCCGAGACTGGTGACGACGATCTTGCCTTCCTTGGGGAAACGCTTGCGGCTCTGGACGTAGAATTCGTGCTCGTAGCGGAGACAACACATTAGCCGCCCGCACGCTCCCGAGATCTGTGAAGGATTCAGCGAGAGACGCTGGTCCTTCGCGACGCCAAGGTTCACGGGGCGCAGCTCCGGCAGCCACGACGCGGAGCAGTACTGCCTCCCACACCGGCCGATACCATCGAGCCGCTTGGCTTCGTCGCGCACCCCGATTTGCTTCAGCTCGATGCGCGTGCGGAACAGGGACGCGAGGTCGCGCACGAGATTCCGGAAATCGACGCGCTTGTCGGCGGTGAAATAGAGCGTCAGCTTCTTGCGGTCCCACTGCCACTCGGCGTCGGACAGCTTCATACCCAGTCCGTTGGCCTTCACCCGTTCCATCGCCTTGCGGCGGGCATCCTCGTTCAGCCGATCGAGATCCTTGGAGAGCCCGCGATCCTTCTCGCTGGCGAGACGGAGGGCCTTACGCTCGGGAAGTGAAGTGCCGCAGCCGTGCGAGCATCCGCCATTTCTTTTCTGGGCCAGGTCGCCCAAGGCGTGGATATAGCCGAGGTCCTCTCCGCGATCGACATCGACGATGACCGCCGCATGCAGCGGCGGGGGGTCAGGATAATCCCAGAGAAAAAACTCCTTACGGTTGCCCTTGAAGGCGACTTCGACGAGGTGCGCCACTGGCTACTCTGTCCACGCGCCGAGACGGAGAAACTTCTGCCGGCGACGCCGCACCAACTTCTCAGGGCGCATCTTGCGGAGCTCTTCCAGGTGCTTGTTCACGGAAGCCTGGAGCGATTTTGCAGCGGCCTCGTGATCGGCGTGCGCTCCGCCCTTCGGCTCGGGAATCATCTCGTCGACCACCTTCAGCTCGAGCAGCTCGGGGGCAGTAATTCGCAGAGCCGCCGCCGCCTTTTCACGCATCTCCGGACTCTTGGCGTCCTTCCAGAGAATTGCCGCGCATCCCTCGACTGAGATCACGGAGTACACCGCGTTCTCCATCATCAGAACTCTGTCGGCAACTCCAAGCGCCAACGCGCCGCCCGATCCACCTTCGCCGATAACGGTCGCGATGATTGGGACCTGCAGCTGGCTCATCTCATAAAGATTTCGCGCGATTGCTTCGGACTGACCCCGCTCTTCGGCGCCAAGTCCCGCCCACGCGCCCTGCGTGTCTATGAACGTCAGCACGGGAACGTGGAATTTCTCGGCGAGCTTCATCAGCCGCAGCGCCTTGCGATAGCCTTCGGGATGGGGCATGCCGAAGTTCCGCTTCAGCTGCTCCTTGGTGTCGCGGCCACGCTGGTGGCCGATGACCATCACCGTGTCGTCGTCGAGACGGGCCCAGCCGCCGATAATCGCGGCGTCGTCGCGGAAAGCGCGGTCACCGTGCAGCTCGATGAAATCTGTGAACGCGAGCCGGATATAATCGGCGGTGAATGGCCGCCTCGGATTGCGGGCGACCTGGACGCGCTGGAAAGGCGTGAGGTTCTTGTAGACTTCCTCGCGCAGGTCTTCGAGCTTCCGCTCGAGCGGCTCGATCGCCTCGGCGACGCTGAGCTGACTGTCTCCCGCGGTCTTCTTGATTTCGTCGATCTGCCGTTCCAGCTCGGCGATCGGCTTCTCGAACTCGAGTTGTGTTGCTGAAGCCACCGTCAACTCCCCCGTTGTAGTCGAACGGAAGACTCGCCCAGAATATTACGCAAGGCGTTCAATGTTGCGCCATCCGCGGCCAAAGTGAGCGACCTCGAGCGCAGCCGTGCCTTGGTGCCAGTCCCATCGCTCCACCTGAACTCCAACGGCGCCGAACCCGGATAGGTCTCGGCGATCGCGCGGACATCCGACATCACATCTCCGGAGTATGCGCCCTTCGATAGGTCAATCGCAACCGTCACCTGTCCGTTAGTACGCATCTCGGCGAGCTTCGTTGCCGAGTCCACGATGTAGGCAGGATTGTCGCCTCCCTCGTCGCGCCTCGAGTAGGCGCCTTTGAGGAGCATCGGCACGTCCGTGCGGATCTGGTCGTTGAGCGTCGCCCACTTCTCGGGGAAGATAAGAACTTCAGCGGACCCCGAGAAATCCTCGATCGTCAACCGCGCGAACTCGGAGCCCGATTTCTTGCTCATCTGTCGCTTGATGTTCGTGACGACGACGGCGAGAGTCATTGGCTCCGGACGCCATTTGCCGAGATCGCTGACCGTGTGCGTGGCAAAGATCTCGGCCTCGGTGCGGAAGCGCTCGAGCGGATGTCCCGAGATGTAGAAGCCGAGGATCTCCTTCTCCTTCGCGAGTCGCTCGGACTCGGTCCAGGGCGGAATATTGGGCAGGACGTGGGAGTTTTGGCCTTTCTGTGGCTCACCAGCTGGCGCGCCAAAGAGCGACACCTGTCCGGTCTCGAGATCTTCCTGCTTGAGCGAAGCCTCGCGTATGGCGAGATCGAGCGCGGCAGCGAGCTGCGCGCGATGGCCACCGAGCGAGTCCATCGCCCCGGCATGGACGAGCGCTTCCAGAACACGCTTGTTGCAGACGCGCAGATCGATTCTCTCGCAGAGCTCGAACAGCGAGTGGAACGGGCCGTCCTTTTTCCGCGCGTTGAGGATCGAATCGATGGCAGTGCGTCCGACGTTACGGATTCCGCCGAGGCCGAAGCGAATGTTCCTCTCGCCGACGACGGTGAACTTGTAGCCGGATTCGTTGACGTCCGGCGGAAGGATCTCGAGGCCCGTTTCCTTCGCGCCCGGCACGTGCAGCTGCCGAGCCTCGTTGATGTACTTGACGACGTTGTCCGTGTCGCCGATCTGCGACGAGAGCAATGCCGCCATGAAATCAGCGGGGAAGTGCGCCTTGAGCCAAGCCGTGTGGTAGGAGATGATCGAATAGGCAACGGCGTGTGACTTGTTGAAGCCGTAGCGGCCGAAGGTCTCGATCTGGCTCGCGATCTCCTCGATGATCGTGCGATCGTGTCCGAGTGCCACCGCCTTCTCGACGAACTTGCCCAGCTCAGCGCGAATCAGCTCGGCATCCTTCTTACCTACGGCTTTGCGCAGCACGTCCGCTTCGGCGAGCGAAATACCCGCCAGAGTCTGCGCGATACGCATCACCTGCTCCTGGTAGGTGATGACGCCGTACGTGCTTTCGAGAATCGGCTGGAGCACCGGAAGAATGTAGGAAACCGGCTCCTCGCCGCGCTTCCGACGCATGTAGACCTTGTGCATGCCCGTATCGAGCGGGCCGGGGCGCATCAGCGCGTTGGACGCGACGAGATCGTCGAACCGATCGGCCCGGATGCTCTTCAGCATGTCGGTCGCCAGCGGCGACTCGAACTGGAACACGCCGACGGTTCTACCGGCGCGGAGCATCAGATATGTCTCGGAATCGTCGAGGGGCAGCGCGTCGAGGTCGGGCGCGGACCCGGTGCGCTCGCGGATTCCACGCAGCGCATCGGCGATGACCGTGAGCGTCGTGAGACCGAGGAAGTCCATCTTGAGCATGCCCGCGTGCTCGAGCGCGTTCATGTCGTACTGCGTTACGACGACGGAATCTTCGTTGCCGTTGGATGATCCCGAGCCCTTCGATGCCTGCGTGCAGATGGGGACGTATTCGTCCAGTGGCCCCGGCGCGATCACGATGCCGGCCGCGTGCACACCTGCATGGCGCGATAGCCCTTCCAGCCTGATCGCGTAATCGAGGAGGCGGCGGTAGCGCTCCTTTCGCTCGACTATTTCGCGGCCGTCGTTCTTGCGCGGAGTGTAGAACTCATTGATCTCGGGGATCCGTTCGATCGCTTCCTTGACGGTGAGCGAAAAGTTGGGATGGTTCGGGACCAGCTTGGCGAGATAGTCTGTCTCGGCGGGACTGAAGCCCAGAGTTCTGCCGACATCCTTGATGGCTGCGCGCGACTTCAGAGTTCCGAAGGTGATGATCTGGCCGACCGAGTCGCGTCCGTACTTCTGTCGCACGTACTCGATGACTTCGCCGCGGCGCTCGAAGCAGAAGTCGACGTCGATGTCGGGCATCGACACGCGCTCAGGATTGAGGAAGCGCTCGAAGAGCAGGTCGAATTTGAGCGGGCAGACGTCGGTGATGCGGAGCGAGTAGGCGACGAGTGAGCCGGCAGCGGATCCGCGCCCGGGACCCACGGGAATTCCCTTGTCGCGCGCGGCCCGAATGAAATCCTCGACGATGAGGAAGTAGCCGGCGTAGCCAGTCCCAGTGATGACGCCGAGCTCGTAGTCGAGTCGCTCGCGGACCTCGGGAGGGAGCGGAGTTCCGTAACGCTTGACAGCGCCCTCCTCCGCCAGCCTGACGAGCAGCTCGTTTTCGGTCTCTACCCCAGACGGGAGTGGGAACGAGGGGACTCGATACTGCTTCGAGAACTTGATCGCGGTCTCGTCAGCTATGCGCAGCGAGTTCTCGAGGACGTCCTTGCGTCCCGGAAACGCATCGGAGATCTCGGGCGCGCTCTTGAAGTAGAGTCCATCGTCGTAGCGCATCCGATTGGTGTCGGAGTAATCCTTGCCGAGGCCGATGCAGAGCAGGATGTCGTGCGCGTCGTGATCGTCGTGGGTGAGGAAGTGCGCGGCGTTCGTGGCGAGCACCGGCAGATTCAACTCTTCGGCGAGCTGAAAAACACGTCGATTGAGATTCGCCTGATTCTCCGAACTGTGCGCCTGCACTTCGAGGTAGTAGCGATCGCGGAAGACGTCGGCGTACCAGGACGCAGCGGCTCGCGCCTGGTCGTATTCATCGGAGAGCAGGTGGTGCGCGATTTCGCCGGCCATGCAGGCGGACGACACGACGATGCCTTCGCTGTATTTGGCGAGCAGCTCGCGATCCATGCGCGGCTTCGCGTAGAAGCCTTCCGTGTAGGCGAGCGACGACAGCTTGACTAGATTCTTGTACCCGGTCGCGTTCTGGGCGAGTAGAACGAGGTGGTAGTAGGGCTTGCCCCGATCCCCACCGATCCGGTCGCGGGCGCGTCTATCGCCCGGCGCGACATAGGCTTCCATGCCGATGATCGGCTTGAGCCCCGCTTTTTTGGCCTTTTCCTGGAACTCCCACGCACCGTGAAGGTTACCGTGATCGGTTATGGCCAGGGCGGGCTGCTCGAATTCCAGCGCTTTATTGATGAGATCATCAATGCGGTTTGCGCCGTCTAGAAGCGAGTATTCAGAGTGGCAATGGAGGTGGACGAAGGACACATGATAAGAATATGCGACGCCGTATCCTCGCGATAGCGGTTACTCTTGCCGGATTGGCTCTAATCTCTACTCCCACAGCCTGTTACATCAGTCGTGGGGCGTGGGAGGAGGCCAAGATATTGAGCCGTCGTCAGCCGATTTCCGAGATAGTGGCTGACCCGAGAACGCCGAACGACGTGCGGGCGAAGCTGAAAGTGGTTTTGGCGGCCCGTCAGTACGCAAAAGACAGTCTTCGGCTGAGAACTAAAGACAGTTTCACGACATATTCGCGCCTAGATCATGACACATTAGTGCTTGTCGTATCGGCTGCGTACCGGGATACGCTCAAGCCATACACCTGGTGGTTTCCGATCGTCGGAACCGTGCCTTACAAAGGCTATTTCGATTTCAATGCGGCCAGGCGGGACGCGAAAAATCTGGCCGCCGACGGGTTCGACGTGTACGTCCGGCCATCTGATGCTTTCAGCACCCTGGGATTTTTCAACGATCCTTTGCTTAACACTACCCTGAAAGGCGATTCGCTCGGACTGGCGAACACGGTCATTCACGAGCTAACGCACAACACGTTCTACGCCTCGGGTCAGGCGCCATTCAACGAATCGTTCGCGATGTTCGTCGGGGCGAGGGGAGCGGCGGCGTTCTTCAGATCGCGAGGACAGGACTCCGCGGCGGCCAAGGTGGACGCCGAGTGGCAGGACGACAAGTTGCTGGCGAACTTCTGGTCGAGAGTAATCAAGTCACTCGACTCCGCCTACGCGGCGCACCCCTCGGACAAGCTGGCGCGGATCAGCGCGCGCGACACGGTCTACATGCGTACTCGTGTCGCTCTGGTAAATGAGATCGCGCCGCGACTCAAAACCATCAATCCTCTATACGCCGAGCGAGTGCAACTGAATAACGCGGCGCTATTGGCGCGCCGCGTGTATGCGAGCGACCTGGACGTGTTCGATCGCATCTACGAGAAGGAGGGCCGAGATCTCAGGCGCTCGATCGGACGTGTGATCGCGCTCGCGAAGGCCAGCCCGAAGGACCCGTTCGCCGGACTCAGGCAGTGGGTTGGAATGCGTGCCGATTCCCTGGCACCGTCGCGTCCACTCTAAGGTAAGACGGACACGCAGCCCACCGCTCGAGAGGTGGCAATGACCGTCTGAAACATGGTGATTACCTCTCGCCTGAGAATAACCCTTGACCTCGTGAGGTTCCTGCCTAGTTTCCTCGCTCTATAGGCGGGACTGCTACCTCTTCGGTCGGTTGACTTGATCGAAGGATGGGACCAGCCGCCTGCTGATTTTAAGTCGTCGAGGGTGACGATTTCTGATCGCAGAGTGGCAGAGCGATGTCGAGTCGCCGCCCGCTAGCAGATGTTCCACAAGCTAGGGGGTGCCCCCGAGTGCTGGCGACACGTTTCCGATTCGGCTCTGAAGCCCATTCACTCCGCCCCCGCATACGCGTTCGGCTTTACACGACCGCGCTTTCGCGCCGTCGTTGATAAGTGCGACGCGGCACTTCGCCGCGCCGCGGTTCCTGAGGGAATGCAATGGAGGCGGTATGAACCAACATGTACGAAGGCTGTTCCACATCTGCGGAGTCGGTGGGGCGCTGCTGTTCGGCGTCGCATCAGCCCTGCGAGCGCAGGACGCAGGCACGATCTCAGGGAGAGTGATCGATGTCAGCTCGAATGCTCCTGTAGCATCGGCGCAAATCCAGGTTGTCGGCACTACTCGGGGTGCCGTCACAGGCGACGACGGCAGGTATAGAATCGCGGGGATGCGTCCCGGCACGTATCAGGTGCGCGCGCTGAGACTCGGATTTCAGGCTTCAGCCCAAACGGTGGACGTAGCAACAGGCGGCACGACAGAAGCGAATTTTTCACTATCTCCCGCAGCCATCAGCCTGGAACAGGTAGTCACTACTGCTACGGGCGAGAGGGAGCGCAAGCGTGAGATCGGTTCCGCGGTCTCCACGCTTCAGCCGCAACCAGAGCAGATCGCCAGCGCGCAGAACGTCAGCCAGCTGCTCACCGGCAAGATACCAGGCGTGGACGTGCAACAGGCGGGAGGGACCGTCGGAACCGCTTCAAGAATCAGGATTCGCGGTGCTACTTCGATCTCTCTCACCAACGAGCCCCTCATCGTCATTGATGGAATTCGTTTCAACAACAACGTGGGAAACAGCGCCACCACCGGCTCTACGACGATCGGAGTGGGGGGCCAGGTCCCGTCGCGATTCAATGACATCAACCCTGAAGACGTTGAGACCTACGAAGTGCTGAAAGGCCCCGCTGCGGCCGCACAATACGGTACCGCGGCCGCCAATGGCGTGATACAAATCACCACCAAGCACGGCCGGTCGGGCAAGCCGCGGTGGACGACGTTCATCGAGGGCGGAACGATCCGAGACGTCACGGATTATCCGGCCAACTACTCGCAGCTGGCAACTCAAAGGACTGCGACAGGCGGCCGGATCATATGCAATCTTGACAGCCAGACTCGCGGGCTTTGCACGCCGAACCCCGATTCGCTGCTCATCTTCAATCCGCTGGTCGCGAACAGCCCTTTCATCAACGGGCATCGCGGTGCCTACGGCGCGAGCGTATCTGGCGGCAACGATCAGGTCACATACTACACCGGCGGCAATTTCGATCGCGAGCAGGGCGTTTTCGAGATCAGCCAGGATCAGCGGGCATCCGGTCGCGCGAACGTCTCGATCCAGCTGCACGACAACTGGAACGTACAGCTCGGAACGAGCTATCTGGCCGCCCACACGCGTCTGCCACAGAACGACAACAATGTCCTCGGCGTAGTCTCGTCGGGACTTCTTGGCAATGCGTTCGACGATCCCACCGCTCACGGCTATCTGAGCGGCCAGCTTCCCCAGGCTATCTACGCTATCAACACGCGTCAGGACGTGCAGCGCTTCGAGAATACCGTCAATACTTCGTATCAGCCGTTGTCGTGGCTGACCGCGACGGGTGTGGCGGGTCTCGATTACCTGAACCGATACGACAACGAGGTCGTCCCTCCCAACAAGGTGACGTTCGGATCGCTGCCGGATGGCCAGCGCAACTCCAATCCCTATTCGATCTACAACTACACCGCAAACGGGACCTTGTCAGCGGCATTCACCCCTTTTGCCGGTATAAAATCGACCACCAAGGTCAGCGGCCTGTTCAACAAGGAGTTGATTCGCGGCACCCAGGCGTTCGGCGCTAAGCTGTTGTCAGGAACCACATCTCTCAGCGGCACGACGGCGCGATTCGCGGTGTCCGAGACGAACACCGACAACAAGACCGCGAGCAAGCTTATCCGAGAAGATCTTGCCTTCAGCGATCGGATATTCCTGAGCGGAGCGCTGCGCAACGACAAGAACAGCGCCTTCGGCCAGAACTTTGGCAGCATCAATTATCCCTCCGTGACTTTATCGTGGGTCGTCAACGAGGAGCCATTCTTCCCGAAAAACAACGTCTTCAATTCGCTGAGACTGCGCGCTGCCAGCGGAAGGTCGGGACAGAAGCCGAACTTCCGGGATGCCATCACATTCTTCAACGCACAAACGGTGACGGTTGCCGGGACAGACCAGGCCGGCATTGTGGTCGGTGGAACGGGCAATCCAAACCTTCGGCCCGAGCGGTCCAAGGAGACGGAGCTGGGGTTCGACGCGGGTTTCTTCGGCGAGCGAATCGGCCTCGAAGTAACCCACTACAGCAAGAGAACCGATGACCTGCTGATCGCCGTTCCACTTCCTCCGTCGCTCGGCCTCACGACGACCCAATTCAAGAACCTGGGAACCGTGACCAACAAGGGGATGGAATATCTGGTGACGGCGAAAGTGCTGGACATCAATCCGGCGGCGTTCGATCTCACTTTCACCGGCTCGACAAACGACAACGTTCTGGTGTCGCTCGGCAAGTTGCCTTCGGGTGCTCCAGTTCCGCCCATTATTGTGAACACGCAGCAGCAGCACAGGGAAGGCGTACCGTTGGGGAGCTACTTCCAGCGCGCCATCACCTTCAAGGATACGAACGGCGACGGAATCATTGCGCGGTCGGAGATCACGCTCACCGACACCGCGGTTAACCTCGGCAATCCTTTGCCGAAGGTGCAGTACGGCGTGTCGCCGACTCTAACGCTGATGAAAATCTTCAGAGTCTCGGCGCTATTCGATCATAAGGGTAAGTACAAGCTGTTCAACAATACGCGCAGGTTCCGCTGCAGCTTCGGCAACTGTCAGGAGGCGTACGTCAAGACCACGCCGCTCGCAGACCAAGCCGCGTCGATCGGGATCTCGCTGGGAACCGACGCGGGCTACATAGAGGACGCTTCCTTCACCAAGCTTCGCGAGCTCGCGTTCAGCGTACGGGCGCCGGATTCATGGGTGCGCGCGTTTGGCGGTCACAACATGGAACTGACGGTTGCGGGCCGGAATCTTCACACCTGGACCAAATACACGGGATTCGATCCGGAGATCAATTCTAGTCCTGGCGCGAATTTCAGCACGTCCGACTTCCTGACCCTGCCGCCAACGCGCAATTGGGTTGTGCGCATGACGACCAGTTTCTGACCCCGACTCCAAACAGCGAGAACAATAAAATGCGATACATGAACTTTTTGGGCAGCCGGAGTGTGAGTCCGATAAGACTTTCGGGTCTGATCGTGGTCGCAGCGACGCTTGCCTGCAACACGGACCGGATCTTGGCAGTCACGGACCCCGATGTAGCGAGGCCGGACGCCTTACAGGGGGCCGCGGCGCTGCCAACACTTCGAGCAGGAGCCGTTGGAAACTTCGGCGTTGCCTACAACGGTGGTGCCTCGGATGTCGAGCAGATTCACCTGTCGGGCCTGGTATCGGATGAATTCATCAACACGGAGACATTTCCAACACGCATCGAGATTGACCAGCGCGCGATGACGCTCGCCAATACGAGTCTCATCGGTACTTTCTTCGATCTCACGCGCGCGCGCGCATCTTCGGAGCTGTCGGTCAACGCTTACAAGCAATTCGCGAAAACCGCCGGAGACAGCACGGGATATCCAGAGATTCTGTCGCTGAATGGGCTCGCTTATATTCTGTTCGCCGAGAACTATTGCGGAGCGGTGCCGGTGAGCGTGCAGGAGGCCGACGGATCGTTCACCTTCGGAGCGCCTGAGGGGACGAACACGCTCCTCGATAGCGCGATCTCCAAGTTCAACCAGGCGCTTGCAGTTACCGGCGCACCGCTTACCGCGACATTCAGGAACCTCGCATCGATTGGGAAGGGCAGGGCGCTACTCGACTCGGGCAATTACGCGGCAGCCGCCGCAGCCGTCGCCGCGGTTCCCACCACCTTCCAATACAACTACGTGCACTCCGAGACGAGCGCTCGCCAGAACAACGGCACGTGGTCGCTAACCCAGAGTGTGGGGCGCTTCGGAGAGGCCGATCGGGAGGCCGCCATCGGTCTTCCGTTCGCTTCCGATGGTGATCTGAAGCGTGCGGGCGGAGTGATCGACCCACGGGTGGCGGATAGCGTTGCGCGCCGTGGCTCGAGCGGCAATCCCAGGGGCTTCGACGGGGCGACTGTCCAGATGGTGCAGGCGAAGTATCCGCTGCGCGCTTCGGCAGTGACAATCGCCGACGGTGTGGAGGCCCGGCTGATCGAGGCTGAGGCTGCGCTCAACGCCGGCGATCCAGCTGGCGCGCTGATAATCCTCAATGCGCTACGCAGCAACGGAGCGCTGCTGTCACTGCGTGGATACGCGGCAACCTCGCTGCCACCGTTGGCGCTCCAGGCAACGACCGACGCGCAGGTCGATCAACTCTTTCATGAGCGGGCGTACTGGATGTATCTGACGTCGCACCGGCTTGGCGATCTACGTCGTCTCGTCAGGCAGTACGGACGTGCGGTGAACACGGTGTTTCCGAACGGACTCTACTTCAAGGGTGGCACCTACGGCACCGACGTCAATGTGCCGGTGCCGCAACAGGAGCAGAACAACCCGAACTACACGCCGGGTTCCTGCAAACAGAATGTTGCGTAAGAACGGCACCATCTGAGAAACAATCCCGCTGCGGAACATCGCAGCGGGATTGTTTTTTTGTCGAATTATTTCGCGACGCTGACAGGGTGATGAGGACCAACATGATACGTCCGCGCGGAGAGAGCGGTTGCTAACCTCCGGACGCCTCCCAGGTGTGAATGTAGATCACGCCCGCTGCCGCGTTGGTGCCCTGAGAAACGGTCCCCGTGATCCCACTCAGCAGCTCGATGCTCGATATCGCGTCAGTTGGCAGATCGCGGAGCGTCGAAAAATCGCTGACGCGGGCGCCGTCGATGACGATCATAGGCACGTCGGATCCCGACATGTTAATGGTGCTGCGACCGCGGCGCGTTTTTATTCCACGAGGACGACCGTATCGGTCCTCGTAGAAATCATAGCGGCGAGCGCGCGCACGGAGGAAATCCCAGGCGTTGGTGAATCCAGAGCGGGAGATTTGTTCAGCACTAAAGGCTTCGGTGCTGTTGGCCGCGAGCTGAGTCGGTCGGGGAGACGGACTGAGACAGCCACTAACTGAAGTGGTGGCGAGAACGATCATGAAAAGCACGAGTCGGCGCATCCTGCCTCCGCGGCAGCGACCGTATACAATTGCAAGCTACGGGTGGGACTCCAATCCTGCCAGTACTAAGATGCGCCGAACCTGGATCTGAGCAGCGCACGAAGATCCAACACTGGCTCTTTCCTCGGTTCTTCGGCCGGAGCCGGGGCGTTGTCGCTGCTGAGCGCCACGCGCTGCATGTTGTCGCGAACCTCACGATCAAAGAACCGGCACAACTGATCGAGCGAGTAGTCGGACCCACGCCGCGACGAGTAGGCGTTGAGCGGGTAGGACACGCTCAGATGATTCCGCGCGCGGGTGAGCGCCACGTACATCAGCCGGCGTTCCTCCTCTGTTTCTTCTTCGTCGTTGAGACACCTAGCCGATGGAAACCAGCCGTCCACTGCCCAAATGACGAAGACCGCGTCCCATTCCTTTCCCTTGGCGGAGTGAGCAGTGCTGAGAATCAGGCAGTCATCCTCCTCGCGGGTGCCGGTCGCAAGGTCCTGGGTAGCCTGCGGTGGCTCGAGCGCGAGCGCAGAGAGAAATGTCGCGCGATCGGGATAGCCAGCGGCAATCGTCTGCAGCTGATCGAGATCGGCCAGGCGTGGCTCGACCCGGTCGTAACGCTCGCGCAGAATATTGTCGTACAGCAGTCGGACCCGCGCGATGTCGGCGGCGACCTGCGCTTCATCCTGAATCGGGCCGGAGCGAAGTCCCTCGAGCAGGTTGACCAGCGCGGTGTGTGCGCCTCTCGCCCGGGGCGGCGGGCTGTAACGCCCGAACGACGCCGATTCCCATGCAGCCGAGGCCATCGCGTCGATCGCGGCGCGGGCGGTAGCATCGCCGATTCCGGGGAGGAGTAGCAGCAGGCGATACCAGCTTACCTCGTCGCGCGGATTCTCCAGTATGCGAAGAAATGCCAGAACGTCTTTGACGTGCGCGGCCTCGAGGAACTTTAGTCCGCCCCACTTCTCGAACGGGACCTTGCGATTGGTGAGCTCGATCTCGAGATCGGCCGACATGTAACCCGCGCGAAAGAGCACGGCGATGTGGCCGAGTGGCGTTCCTTCTTCGTGAAGCTCCAGGATGCGATCGACGACGAACTGAGTTTGCTGCTGTTCGTCGCGCGCGGCGACGAGCCATGGTGCTTCACCTCCGGTCCGCTCGGTCCAGAGGTTCTTGGTGAAGCGTTCCGCCGCGCGCGAGATGAGCGTGTTGGTGACGCTAAGGATCGGCTGTGTCGAGCGATAATTCTGCTCCAGCGCGACTATCGTCGCGCCCTGGAATTGCTTCGGGAAGTCGAGGATGTTTCTGAAGTGGGCGCCGCGGAACGAGTAGATGCTCTGCGCGTCGTCGCCCACGACGGTGATGTTGCTGTGCGACTTGCACATTCCGCGAAGGATTCGTGCCTGAAGCACGTTCGTGTCCTGGTATTCATCCACCAGAATGTGATCGTACAACCCGGAAAGCTTCTTCCCGAGCTCGGGCGACGCCTCGAGCAACAGCGCCCAGAAAAGAAGAAGGTCGTCGTAGTCGACGAGATTGCGTTCCTGCTTCCGGCGCGTATAGTCGCCGAAAATCTTCCCGAAGTCCTCCAGGTAGTCCACGAACTGCGGGTAGTCGTCGCGAACTATGTCCTCGACGGAAATCCCGGTGTTGATGTGCCGTGAGTAGACGTACTGGAGCGTCTCCTTCTTGGGGAAGCGCTTCGACTTGGTTGCGTATCCCAGCTGTGCGCGTGAGAGCTGCATCAGGTCGGCGGAGTCGCCCTGATCCATAATCGTGAAATCCTTCGCCAGCCCGGCAGATTGCCCGTAACGCCGTAGCAGCCGGTGGGCCGTCGCATGGAAGGTTCCGCCAACCACCCGCTTGCTGCTGCTGCCCACGAGCTTCTCGACCCGCGACAACATCTCCTGCGCAGCCCTGCGCGTGAACGTGAGCAGCAATATCCGATCGGCTTTCACGCCACGTTCTATGAGGTGCGCGACACGATACACGAGTGTGCGGGTCTTTCCTGTCCCAGCGCCCGCGATGATCAGGAGCGGACCATCGCCGTGCGTCGCAGCGGCCGCCTGCTGTGGATTCAGCTCGGTCGCAAAGTCGCGAAGAGCGCCCGTTGATTCCGGGCGCGCTCGCGCTGGATAAACCTTGAGTGTCTCGGTCACGCGACGGTCTCGAGCAATGCAGCGCGAGAGGTCACAACCGCGGTCAAATCGAACGACTCGGCGAATTTGGCGGTGACGCGATCCCGAACGTCCTGCATCGAGATCTCTTCCAGTCCCAGCTCGCGACCGATCGACGTCATGACGACGCCGTCAATTCCGCATGGGACGATGAGA
>Ga0137401_10000170_pt1 | contig 22721 bp, 22 predicted proteins | sample CZOMad1_1_16fung_FD_108286 | JGI IMG/M metagenome (GOLD analysis project Ga0137401, IMG submission 108286) | Vadose zone soil fungal communities from Angelo Coast Range Reserve, California, USA - CZOMad1_1_16fungal (Illumina Assembly) | ecosystem: Environmental > Terrestrial > Soil > Vadose...
AGGAGAAAGCGCAAGGTATCGGCGTAGTGGATTCCGTGATCTAGAAATCCGCCAGCCCCTGCTCGCTTCGGATCGATGTACCATCCCGGGGCATCCGCATCGGGGCTATCTCGAATAAAGTTTAGCGGACAGCGGATCCCGATTCTCATGCTTAATGGACGGCCGATCCTCCCTTCCTCGATGAACTGTTTCGCTTTCCGGTATGCAGGTAGGTAGCGAATCAGGTAGGCCATCATAAAGACAATGCCGACCTCCGCAGCAGCGTTGACCATTTCCTCTGCTTGCGCCGTCGAGATCGCGATCGGTTTATCGAGCAGAACGTGTTTCTTGTGCTGCACACAGGCGAGAACATCATCGTGATGACTCCCCGTATCGCTCATTACCAGGACCGCCTGAATATTGGAGTTTTCCAGGAGCGCTTCTCGCGAGCTATACGTCTCGGCAACGCGGTACGTTTGGCAGAACGCCCGTGCGAGTTCCGTTCGTTCGTCGTACACCGCGACCAACTCAAGGCCAGGTAAGCCTTTGGCTAAATAGGCAGCCATGGGAAAGATGTGATAGTGATTGTGCAGTCCGATTACGCCGAGCCTGATTGTTTTAGTCATTTGCTTGGTTCAATTAACCTTGGTCGCGTTAGTCTACTCACGCTTGCCGGGCCGGCCGGTTGAGTGGCGGATTACTAAGCGAGGTTCTAGCACTATCCTTTCGGGTCTAGGTCTAGACCGGTCGGACGGCCCTTGGTTGATCTGTTGCATTAACAAATCCACCGCGAGGCGAGCTAACTCAGCGAGTGGTACACCAACGCTAGTTAGTGGTGGGAACAAAAATTCGCACGATGGCAAATCGTCGAAGCCGACCACGGACACATCTTGAGGAATCTTTAGCCCCATTTCGTAAAGCCCGCGGTAGATCCCCAGCGCCAATGTATCGTTATGAGCAAAGACAGCCGAAGGCGCTCTCCTCGATCGCATAACCTTTTGCACGACCCGATAGCCGTACAGTGGATCATCCTCCTCACAGAATACTAGACTGGCGGAACTCTTTATATTCTTCGTCTGCAGAAAAGTGTGATAACCAGAGAGACGTTTCGCCTTGACCGTGCCGTTTTCCCGCGGACCGATATACATGATTCGTCTATGTCCGAGATCGTAAAAATGCTGCATGACCTTGAGGGCACCGGAATAGTTGTCCATGGTCACCGAAGCAGCATCGATTTGATCAAGGGCACACAACAGGACGAGAGGGAACCTCCGTTTCGCCAAATCTCGGAAGATGTGAAAGTTTTGTTCGGCTTCGGTAGGCGAAATGAGCAGACCGTCAACACCTCGTGATAGGAGACCCTCGATGCCCTGCCTTTCGTTTTCCGGCTCTTTGAGGCTGCTATGAATATAGGAGGAGTATTTGAGCTGCTCGGCTACGGCTTGTACGCTTTCAGCGAGCTCGCTGAAATAGGACCAAGACAAGTTATCTACGACGTAGCCGATGCTGTGAGTCCGGCTGTTGACCAAACCGCGAGCCAGGAGATTCGGGCGATATCCTAATTGTTTCGCGATATTCTTAACCTTTTCGCGGACCTTAATCGTGATTCGGGCGTCATCCTTTAACGCGCGTGAAACCGTCGTGGGCGAGATGTGCAATTGATCTGCGATATCGATGATTGTTACCTTCATCGGCAAGGGCTTTGGTTTGCTGGAGGGGAAATCGCCAATCGTGCGAACGTTCGCACAGTGGCGCGGGCTGTATCATTATCGGCGCTGGGCATGCAAGGGAAGGCGTAAAGGGGGTTGCGTGCGAACGTTCGCATGAACTTCTAGGAGCGATCCCGTCCGATGTCAATTTTATTTTCCTGATCATTCCACGGCGATTACTCGTCGGGCCCCTTGGTACTCCTCGGCGGCAGTTGAGTTTTTTATCTCATTCTTGCGTTGTCGGCAGGGAGTGTATACGCACTTATAATGGCCAATGAGGAGCAACCTGTCGATCTGGCCCGCCGTTTTCGTCCGCCGACTCGACCCGATTTTTTCGCTGCCGCCAGTCCGGCCCGGGTGCGTTCCACCAGTAGTTCACGTTCCATTTGCGCCAAGCTGGCCATCAGGTGGAAGAAGAAAGCGACCGGCCGGGGTTTTAGTATTGATGCCGTCCGTGAGGCTCTGAAAGTGCACGCGTCGATGCTCAAGCTCGCTCACTAAATCGACCAAGCCTCTGACCGTTCTGCCCAGACGATCCAATTTCCAAACGACCAGAGCATCATTCTCGCGCAGGTGCGACAAGGTCCTGGCACATTCGCGATGAGACCTATTCGGCTGCGTTGGCCGAGTTGGTCAATGCTGCTCCAAAAACCACTCCGGCATCAAAGCTTCCTCGGCGGTTAGCCATTGGAGTCTGAGAACCAGTGAAGTAACACCCTGCCGGCTGACGCCACCGATACGCTCAGCACCGGCATAGCAACTACAAGCCCTTTCACGGCGATGACGCGAATGAGCCGCGAGAGCGTCGCAGCGTGGCTCGCCCGGCCGAATCCGCACCAGTTACCGTCTTTGCTGACGCGAGTCTTATGCTCGCAAATGACTTCTTCTTTCTTGTGGTGTTTCTTCATTGGACGACGATTAATAGTGGTCGCTCGCTAACGTAGATGTTTGCGATTGATCCGTAGTAGTCGGTCCAATGCGGTAGGCCATTCGGATTGGCGACACCGGGTTCCAGCACCGGCTCGGTCGCGCCCGTAATCAGATCCAGCACAAAGCTGCCGTTGTAATAGTGCGGGTGATCGAGCGCAAAGCTGACGGTGCAACTTTGTGGCGCAGGCGCGACATTCGCCTTGTAAGGCGCATGATTGCCGAACCAAACGGCCGCAACCGTGCGGCCTCCGGTTACTGTCCAGACGTAGGATTTGAAATCCGTCGCATCGAATCCGCTTTGGGTTGAGGCAAGCGTAACATTTTGGGTCGTCGAGTGTAGCCCGTTTAAATGGTCTACGATTCGTGGGAGAACAAGGGAGACTTGTCGCGAGTTATCGTTAAAGCTGAGCCAGCTTTGGCCTACCCCACTAAATTCGCCATCACCTATCATCTCGTAGAAAAAGGTGTGTTCGACCCCCATTCCGAAGGTCATGAGGTATCGCCGCGCATTCCAGACCGCGGCAGAGTATTCTGAGACAGAATAGTCAGCTCCCTTTTCAGTTTCCCAAATCGGAATATTCGGAGCGGCTGCACGAACCTTGGCGATCCATGACTCATATCCGCTAGAGGCCTGAGGCTCGTATACGTGTTCAGGAATTGCGCTACCGTCGTCGTAAGGATGGAAAGTTATGCCGTCACATTTCAGTCCAAGGCTCAACATCAAAAGCAAATCGGATCCCTGGGCGCCACCCGCTAGGACCGTCATAGACGGATTAGCAGCTTTAATTGCAGCATAAGCTGCGTTCGCAAAGGTCACGTACTTTTGCTGCCATTGGCTCGAATCCACAACCAACGGATATCCTCCGTAGTAGGATGCAAAACCGTTATTGGGCTCGTTCAAAATCTCGATAGCGGCTACCAGTGGCGTCCCATCCGCATTAGCCTGAGTGGCAAGCCATGCGCAAGCATTTGCATAGGCTGCCACATCGAACTTGTCAGTATAAAAAGGCGAACTATATCCGCCTCCAGCTTGCACTAGCCCAACTACCTTGATGCCGTACTGGTGCGCCAATTGGAGAAAAGCAAGTTCATCGCTCCACACGCCGTAAACACCTTGTGCGGTGTGCTCAATATTGCTCCAGTCCACGTCATCGCGAATAAAGGTGGTCCCAATCTCCGCCATGTATGGAATCACATATTTGGCATTCCACTGCGGTTGGTCGGCGTGTAAGGCGAAGTGAGAATCAAAGTTGAGTTCGAAGCCCTGACACGGCCTCAACAGTCCGAGGACCGACAAACTTACTAGGACTGCTAGTAACTTTTTCATTTGGTTTGTTGTTACTGAGTCACTACCGTTGTTATTTTTTACGAATTGGGCAGCGAGGTGCAGAAGTCGGAGCTCCGTCCAGTGATTGATCCGGCGCAATGCGCGGGCGGCAGGGAGCTGAAGATCACGACATGGCCCGGTGAATCACGCCATATTGCCAAAGCACCTGAATCGTTCGCTAGTTCTATTAGCTAAGGGATATGAGTAGTTTAACCCCATCTCGATTGTTAGCTTCTTATAGTAACTTCTACTAAGAAGGCACAAGTGAAGAACATGATCGACCAGTATCCCAGAGAAAGAATAAGAAACAAGGTTTTATGGAGCACCACAGGCAATTAGTAAGGTGAATTATATTCTTAATAGTCAATTGTATTAAAGGTAGTCGGAATCGTCGAAGTTTTGGTACAAAACGCTGAGCAATCAGTACAAAGCAAAACCGGGTTACCGCGTAAAATCCAGAAAAGAAAGTATCTACTCGGTTAGGAGAACCATATCTGCGTCGCACAATTGAGATATGTCTGAACTAGTAACGAGTCGTTCCAATTGCGTTCGCTCGAGGACTTAGCTTGCTTTCGCGGCTTCGATGAACCGACCCTGCTCGTGACCACGAACCCGGATCGCAGGCCGACTGTTAACTCGTTAAGTAACTCCGTTTGGTGAAAACCGCCGTCACGTGACGAAGAAAAAGTCGAGATTTTCGGAGGCATTTTTAAGGCGTATCAAAAGCAAGTGTTTCTCGCGACTTCTTCCGATGAAGAGGTCGGCTACCCTTACATGATTGACCGCCAGATCGCCTGACCGTCGGGGGGGCTATCCGGGAATTCGTCTGGCCATCCGCTCGGCGCAGTAAGGTACGGTCAGCCTCTCGAATCTCAATGCTGGAACACTCGTATTTGGTTCCTGAACCGCTTTCCGGGAGTCTGTTTTTGCTCTTTCTGCGTTTTGGGATCTATGGAATACCGACAATGCTACACTAAGAAACGCCGGGATATTCCTTGGCTTCTGCAACGGCCACTGGCGAGCGGTATGGTGGATTATCTGCTTCCTGATTCTATTCCTAACTGCGGCTACTGCACTCACCAATCCATGGACCTCCCGGACCATCGTCTTACCCCCGGTGCCAGCGCTTTAACCCCGGCCGGCTACGCCTCATGATTGGATTCCGCGATCATCCCCAACTGCCAAATGCCAGCGTCCCTCGGTTAAGTTTTTTTAAACTTACCGTTGCTTTGCCGGCAGAATGAGTGTATACGCACCCATCATGGCAAATGTAGAGCAGCAGATCGACCTGGCCCGGTGCGCGGAGATCGCGGACTCATGCACCAATTTCAGCCTGCGCAAGCTCACGAGGATGGTCCGCGCAATTTATGACGACGCACTCCGGCCGAGCGGCCTCAAAGGGACCCAGTTCAATCAACTGGTTGCGCTAGCCCTTTTGCGGACCGCGACCGTGCAAAAGCTTGCGAAAATCCTCGTCGTGGATCGCACGTCGCTTACGCGCAGTTTGGTACCGCTTGAGCGAGCTAATCTGGTTCAGAGCCTCCGCAGTGTCGATGGCCGAGAACGCAAACTCGCACTGACGAGCCTTGGTTATCAGCGCCTCAGGAAAGCAACTCGACTTTGGGAACTGGCGCAACGGCGCGTAGCTAAGGCGCTGGGGCCGACGAGGACCCGAGCGTTGACTGAAAGCCTGAAAGGCGCTGCCAAAGTTCTTGGTGAGGGCTGACATTAATTTTGCCCTGATGGGTGTGTACACACTAATCTGCGATAAAGATTGAAAATGGCTAATGCTGAAATCCTCGTCACCGGTGCTTCCGGCGGACGACAAGGCGCAACCGGCAATCACGTCGCTCGAATGCTTCTGGAGCGCGGAGTTCCCGTACGGGCGCTCGTCCACCGGGATGACGAAAGGTCAAACAACATCCGGGCGCTCGGCGCTGAAATCATCGAGGGCGATCTCCTCGATCTTCATCGGAACGCCATGGGCGGGATTCGGCGGGCCTACTTCGCCTATCCAGTGCAGGATGGGCTGTTGGAAGCTACCGCGGTTTTCGCTGCTAATGCGCGCGAAGCCGGGCTGGAGCTTGTCGTCAATCTATCGCAACTCTTGACCCGCCGGGGCAACCACCCGACACCGCATCAGAAACGTCACTGGCTCTCGGAACAGATCTTTGACTGGGCCGAAATCGGAGCAGTTCATCTGGATGCGACTGTGTTCTACGAAAACCTGCGCGCGTTAGCGCGCGGCAGCTTGGCCAAGGCCGGCGCCATTCTCCTGCCGTGGGGGCCTGATTCCACCACCCTACCGATGGTCTCGGCCGAAGATGTCGCCCGGGTGGCCGTCGGTCTGCTCTTGGGCCCGGCGCAGCCGAAGAATACAGTCCTGCCCTTGGTGGGCGACGTGATTATCGTTCGCGACATGGTGGCCGCCTTTTCGGAAATACTCGGAAAGCCGATCCAGTACCGGGAGATCACCGATGACCAGTGGGTCCAGAACGTCTCCGGCGCCGGACTTAACCATGCGGCTCTTGAACATCTGACCGATCTTTGGAGGTACCTGCGAACCCGCAGTCCTGAGTTCCAGGCGAGCTACAAGGTCACCGACAACATCGAGCGCATCGGCGGCCAACCTCCTAAGTCCCTGCGGCAATTCCTGGCCGAGCAGGCGCACCTATTCTCGGTCGGTAGCCAGATGACGTAGGCCATGCGTGCGACCCAGAATCGGGCCTAAAGTTTTCTCGAGCAATATTCCGAGCGATAGCAGTTGTCGATCATTGAGCGATTTGAAAGACGTACCTGCTTGTGTTGAGATGGTTGCCCTCCTGCGTTAGGCAACCGTCAGGGTTATCCGCAAGCCCAAAGGCCGGTTTTCGGGCCGATTGCTGGAAAATCCCGAGGTATACAGTTGCGGGCGATCTAAGAAACGGGCTCTAATCGAATTTTAGAGCGTTTTTGAGCCGGAACTAGACAAAACTCAAAAGTCGTCTTTGCAGGTAAGCTGGGGCTCCCCCCGGATAGCTAAGGGGCAATATCGGCGATATATCCATGATAATATCCTAGTATGCAATAACTTAGGTTTATTCTTACTTTGTACACAGTAAAAGCGGCAATGATCAAGTAGCAAAGAGCTTACATAGCTTTAATTCAGCCGAGTCAATTATAGGCTTTCCAACAGATTATGGATTTACGAAAAGCACATGATGTTTCTCTCTATTTCTCGTTGGTTAAGAGGCGTTTTGACCGCCCTCGCTTTCTCTTTTCTGCTTACCAGCTTTTCCCCGGCCGGCACGGTGAACGTCCCTGAGGACAAGCCAGCGATTTCGGTGGACATCCCCGACTCCTGGAAACCGGAGGCAACCGACAAGGGCATCGCCTGCGAGTCTCCCGACAAGGTGGCCACGATCTTCTTTGAGGTGACCTCGGCCAAAGGGCTGGAGGCACTCATCGAAGAGAACGTCGAATGGCTCACCAAGGACCAAGGGGTTCAACTTGACAAGGCCTCCGAGCAAAAGCAGGAATTCGAAGCTGCTAACCTCGGATGGAAGCGCATCTCCTGGAGTGGCACCAGCACGGAGTGGGGTCCAGCGATCGTCGGCTTTGTGTTCACCGATGCCGGCGACGGTAAAGTGCTTACGGTGACCTACTGGGTTACCAAGAAGGATCAGGAAAAGCATATCCCCACCATCGAAAAAATCTTCGAAAGCGTGAAACGAATCGGCAGCTAGCCACGAAAGCTTCCAGAGCTAGGGCGCTTCCTTTTCCGTCCTAAGTTTTCACGTCCGGGCGGGGCGAATCCAGGCCATTTAGGTTTTGACCAATCCAGAGAAGCATCTATCGGGGTTGCCGGTGACTCACTGCTAGACTCTTGTCACAAAACCTCTGCCTCGCCGGTCTCCTGCCTTACGAGACCCATGATTGCTCGTGTATTTGAACGATGATCGCCAGGCGGAGAGTTCTGTCGGGTGATCGTTCAAAAATCTGTGAAACCCTGAAAAACATATTATGAAACTACTTGTATTAGGCGCAACCGGCGGCACCGGTCTGGAGATTGTCAGCCAGGCGATCGACCGTGGTCACTCGGTTACGGCATTTGTTCGCGCACCGGAAGCACTCAAAAGGTTTGATGGCCGCCTCATCGTCATTCGAGGAAATCTACTGAATAGTTCCGAGCTCCAGCGGGTGCTGGAAGGTCACGATGCGGTGCTATCCGGTTTTGGTCCGCGTCTGCCCCTAGCCAAAGCCGACGCTACTCTTTTACAGCGTTTCGCTGCCGCGTTAACCGGCGGAATGCTCCAAGCGGGAATTCGGCGCGTGGTAGTCGAGTCGACCGCTTTCCTATTCAAGGACTCGATGATCCCGCCAACGCACCTTTTCGGCCGCCTGTTCTTCCCGAATGTGGTCCGTGATGCGTCTGAGATGGAAGATGTTTTTCGAAAGAGCGGACTCGATTGGACAATGGTTCGCCCACCCAGACTGACCGACAAGCCGCGGACCGGTAAGTATCGGGTAAAGGAAGGCCACCTGCCCCGTTTCGGTTTCACCATCTCGCGTGCCGATGTAGCGGATTTCATGATCAGGGCCGGCGAGAACCATGCCTCAGTTGGAAAAGTCATAGGGGTGTCCAATTGACAGCGGGTTTCTCTGACGAGAAACTCCGTCTCGCTTCAGGTTCATCCGACAGGATAAGGTCCCTCGACAAACGCCTCGGCATGGTATCCTTTTGACCCGATGATCCGCGCCAAACGGCTTCTCGGATCATCTTCCGCTTTCAGGCTCTTGATAACAGCGGCAAAATCAAAACGTGGTTGCCAGTCGAGATCGTTACGGGCCCGATCATTGACATACACCCTTTCAATGCTCGGAAACATCTTCCAGCCACGCCGCTTGTACTCGGCTTCGTAGCCCGGAACGCGACGCCGCACGACCAACGGCCCGTCTGCACGCAAGTCTCTTAAATCGTCGGGCAGGAACGGTGTGGTTGCGCTGATTATGTATCGGCAAAAACCGATCGCGGGTGCGCGGTTGGCGGCCAACACATGCGCGCTGACGACGTCCTCGATATCTACCCGCCGGAAAAGATACTCGTTCGCCTTGGCGTTATCGTCAGCGTAGGTTTCTCGTACGACTCGGTTGTCGTCTACTTCGGGAAAAAAACGCGATGTCCTGAGCACGATGCACGCAAGTCCGTCGTTCCTGTGGAACAGCTGGCAAAGATCCTCCGCAGCGGCTTTGGTCACACCATAGATGTTCTTTGGAATGGCCGTAACGTCCTCCGTCACCCAAGCGGCCGGCGCTCCGGGAGGCGGTACCAGGGCATCACCGAAAACGCTGGTTGTGCTGGTGAAGACAAACGACTTAACCCCTGCCGCAACCGCCTCTTCTAGCAGATTGAGCGTGCCGATGACGTTGGTGTCGATGAAGTCCCGCCGGCTATGGGTCACAACATGAGGCTTGTGCAGAGTGGCGGTGTGGAAGACAGCGTCCACCCCACTGATGCATTCGCTCAGGCAAGGGCGATCAAGGATCGAGCAAAGCTCGGTGGTGAACGCAGATGCACGAATATCAACACCAATGATCTCGTGCTTTAAGTCCTTCAAAGTGCGAACCAACGCTTCACCAAGGTGTCCAGCGCTTCCTGTGACCAAAACTTTCATGCTTGTGTACTTACTCCTTTTTCGCTCGGACAGATGGCGTGATGAATTCGCGCCTTATCTCCCGAGAAACTGCTAATATGGCGACTCGCGAGTCGACTTCTACACAAATGACCGTCGTCTCTGTCCCAGCACCTTTGAGGCGCACGGCAGAAATCCTCAAGCTCGCCGCCCATTAAGGCTCTGGGCAGGCGCCTTACGGGTAGTTCACGAGATCGACGACTTGGTTCGAGCTGTTGGCTGTCCCCTCCGGCGAGCCGGTTCACTAGGAGCGCGGTATAGGGTTTCTCATTTCGGCGATTTTTTCGGTTGCGCCCCTCAGTAAAATTCTCTTTTTGCGATTTTTGCGAAATGTTGTATGAACGTTCATCCTCTTTTGCATGAACGTTCATTCCCTCCCCCCTTGACCGCATCCCGCAAAGTCACGATCACCGAAGTCGCTCGAGCTGCCAAAGTCTCAATCCAAACGGTTTCCGCAGTGGTGAATCAGAAACCAGGCATCTCCGAACCAACCCGGCAACGAGTCTGGCGCGTGGTCGAACAGTTGCACTATCGGCCAAACGGTATTGCCAGCAGTCTGCGCGCACAGCGGAGCCACACGCTGGGAGTTCTAATTCCAACAATTACCAATCCTTTCTTTCCCGAATTCGTACGAGGCGCCGGGGATGCTGCCAGCAAAAAAGGTTACTCGATCTTTTTGTGTAATTCGGACGAGGACAGCGAAAAGGAAATCCAATATCTGCAGCTGCTCCAAAGGCATCGAGTAGCCGGTGTATTGGTGGCGTCTGTCACTGGACCGGTGGCCGCGGAATCGGTTTTGCAGGAATTTGTATTAAATCGCACACCGGTCGCTTATCTCGGAGCGGCCCGACCTCGGCCGGGCATTGTGGTACTCCGAGTCAATGAATCGGAAATCACCAGAGTTGCCGTGAAGCATCTGCTGGAGCTAGGACATCGCCGAATCGCATTTATCACTCCGCCTCCGGCAAAAAGCATTTGTCAGGCGAGGATCGACGGCTTCAAAAAGGGACTCGGTGAAGTCAATCTACCGATCCGCGAGGAATACTTCGTTGCTGGTGGATTTGAATTTAAGGACGGGATTCGTGGCGCTGAACAACTTGTTTCCTTGCGCTACCCACCCACGGCGATTGTCGCTGCCAACGATCTCGTGGCTATCGGGGCGATCTCGACGCTCAAGAAATATGGGTGGTGCACCCCGGGAGATATGTCTGTCGTCGGTATCGATGACATTCCGATGGCTTCACTGCTTGATCCGCCGCTTACCAGTGTCACCCAGCCGATCTATGAAATGGGCCGGCAGGGAATAGAAAATATTCTCCTTCGAATTCAAGACCCACAGCTTGGTGCCGCCGAAGTCTTGTTTGAAACCCGACTCACAATTCGTGAATCCACGGCACCTCGGCCGAACACAAAATCGTGGCGCGGCCGTTCCCCCCAAAATGAACACTCCAAATCTGAAGACCGCCTCCGATCTAACTCGGCGGCAATTCCTGCATCGGTCCGGTAAGGTGGCGCTGGTTGCCAGCCTTGCCGGTTGTGTTTTTCCAGTCGTTCGGGCCGCCAGAGCGGCGAATTCCAATAACGAAACGCTCGTCGTGGTAAGCCAGACCGGCGCCGCCCCAGATAAAGCTTTACCAAAAGCTCTGAAGGCATTCGAAACCGCAAATCCTGGTCTCACGACAAAGCTGGTTCTTTATCCGGAAGAAAAATTTGTCGCAATGTATACGGCGGCCCAAACTGCCGGTGAGCAGGTCGATCTTCTAAATCTCAACGGACAAGATCTTCGCCGCTATGCAACATCGAATGCACTCCTTTCTTTCGATTCGATTTCCTATAAAGAAAGGTTTATTCCCGAAGCGCTCGTTCCCTATACCGTGAATGGTCATCTTTGGGGCCTGCCGGCGGGTGCGGCTGGCGGTTTCGTCGTCTTCACGAACCGTGCTTTGCTTGAGAGGTTAGGCCTAAAGGTCCCTTCAACCTACGACGCGCTCAAGCAAGTCGGAGATGCGCTTCGGGCCAAAGGCTTCAGCGCATTTACCCATCCCGGCAAGGTCATTTACATGTGGCCGGTTTGGTTCTTTACCACCTTTGCCCAGACAACCGGTAACCGGTCCATCGAACGAACGATCGAAATTCTTTCCGGTAAAGGAAAGTTTACGGATCCTGATGTCGTCGAAGCACTCGACCTCGTCTTCCGCTTCTCCCGTGACAAGCTATTCAGTCCAGGAGTATTTGGACTGGATTTCGCGAACGCACAAAGCGAGTTCCAAACCGGAAAAGCCTGCTTCTATTTGTTCCACGACTCTATCGCGAAAGGCCTGCACGATGCCGAGGGTGAACAACTCAAACTCGATTTCATGCTAATGCCGAACCTGGTCAAAGAATCGGTCATTTCCCAGTATCCGGGCGGACCTGGTCTGGTCATGGCCATTCCCGCCAAAATTGATCCGGCCCGCAAAGAAGCGGCATTCCGCTTAATCGATTTTCTGAGCTCGGACGAGAGTAATCGAGACTCCATGCAAATCAACGGAGGCGCGGTTCCGGTAAACGCAAAGGTGCAACCGTCCGATCTTCCTTTTTACCAAAAGGAAAAAACGGAGATCTCGAAGATGGTTACTTACCTCGATTGGTTTTATCCGCCGGAGATAACGACCGCGCTGCAAGAGGGATTGCAATCAGGTTTAGCGGGTAGAATCACCGCCGAAGCTCTCTCCAAGAATTTGCAGGCACTCCTGGAGCGTCTCTCTAGCACTGGCTTCCATTTTGCCGGATAGCCCGACGTCCTGGCATCTAAGCCCATGCCAAAGCTTTCGTCCAAACCACCCGCTGGGAACATGCTTTCGGCACAAGACCGTATGCCGGTACCGTGCGCCGGCCGGTTATTTCAGCGCCTTGAATTTGTATTTTGGCTAGCGCCGGCCCTGGTATTGGTCGGCGTTCTTACCTATCTTCCCATCCTAACCGAGATCGGTCTAAGTCTGTTCGCCGCTGATGGATTTTCGGCCCCTCGATTTGTCGGATTCGCAAATTATGCACAGGCGGCCGAGCACCCGGACTTTTGGGCGGCGCTCCTGAACAACGTCTGGTACGCCGCCGGAACAGTCTCCGGCAAATTGATATTTGCCCTGATCGCCGCACTGCTCCTGAATGGTCAGTTCCGCGGTAGAACGGTATTCCGAGCCGTATTCTTTCTTCCGGTGATTCTTTCTTTCGTAGCGATTGGGTTACTCTGGACGCTCATCTTTAACTATAATTATGGTCTGATTAACTTTGTCCTGCAGGCAGTCGGTCTGCCCGACCTGAAGCGCGATTGGTTAGGCACTCCAGAGACAGCTTTCCCAGCAGTAATTTTCGTCGACCTCTGGAAATGGACTGGATTTCATGTTGTCATCTACTTGGCCGGCCTGCAGTCGATCCCAAGCGATTTATATGAAGCCGCGGCACTGGACGGAGCATCGCGCTGGCAAATGCTGCGGCGTATAACGATTCCGCTGCTTAAGCCATTTACCGCCATTAATGTAGTTCTCGCGAGCCTCGGCGCATTCAGTGTTTTCGATCTGATTTACGTGATGACCCAAGGAGGGCCGTTTAAGTCAACCAACGTGGCAATGATTGAAGTCTATTTGCAAGCCTTTCAGTTTAATCAGTTTGGTTATGCTGCAGCTCTATCGGTTTTGCTTCTTCTGTTAATTGCCGGCCTCTCGTTTGGGCTATTGCGAATATTTGGCTCCAACCCTGTCGAACGCGAAATATGAATTACTGGTTTGCACTTAACCGATCGGCCTGCTTCCGCGAGGTATATGGATAACTCCACCATAACTTAGCCTCACATAATTCGGCGATCGAAGCCCACTTGCCATCCATGAATCCTAAGGCATCGAATTCCGCCCGTTATGCGATCCTCTCCGGCTTCGCCGTTGTGATCCTTTATCCATTTGCGTTGATGATCTTTGGATCCTTGAAGACAGAGACTGCGTTTCTGGCGAACCCAGTTTCCCCTCCGACGACGATTGAGCTCAGAAACTATCAATTCGCCTGGAGTGAGGCCCACATTCCCAAGTTCGCGCTGAACAGTCTTATCGTTTCCACCGGCACAGTACTTCTGACCCTCGTCACCGGATCGATGGCCGCCTTTGCTCTGAGCCGCATCCGGTTTCGCGGCCGCTCATGGATATACCTGGCGTTCGTTCTACTGCTGACCGTTCCGGTACAGATTTATATTATTCCTCTTTATATTATTATTGTCCGAGCCCATCTGTCCGATTCTCTCGTCGGTCTAATTCTACCCTATACCACCGGCAGCCTGCCGCTAGCTGTTTTCCTGTTAAAAACCTACTTTGATCAGTTGCCATCGGAAGTGATGGATGCTGCGCGCCTTGATGGATGCAGCAACCGGATGATCTTGCTGAAGGTAGTTCTACCACTCTCTCGCCCAGTACTGTCAACCGTTGCGATCTTCACTTTTGTGCAATCGTGGAATGAGTTCTTTTTGGCCTTGGTCTTTATTCATAACCCAGACCTACAAACGTTGCCCCTCGGTCTACAGGCGTTTTTCGTAAACCAATATGAGACCCAGTTTCCGCAATTGTTTGCCACGCTCGCTCTGTCCATCGCACCGGTGGTGATGGTCTATCTGTTCCTGCAGAAACAGTTCATCGCAGGCCTGACGGCGGGTGCGGTTAAGACCTAGATCCAGATCCAAATTTATGAAAAGCACCGATCAAGAAACTATAAAATCTCTCGGCTCACCTTCGACCGAAGACTGGTGGAATTCCGAGGCGGGCCATGAACTTCTAATTCTCGAAGACCAAACAGTGCGGGCAGCATTTGATGCCAGGACAGGTGCGTGGATCGATTTCCAGTACAAACCGAGCGCCTGGAAAATTCAACAGCGATTTGAACTTGGGCAATCCTTCCGGGCGTATGCCGCTTGGAAAGATCGTCTGTTTAATCCGATAAGCGGGCTGAGCTGCCAACTCCGTCGCGCGACAATTGATCCTGCCGCGCAAAAGATTCGATTCGAATGGGAGCAATTGCGCGTCTCGGGAGGTATCGAATTAGCGGTCAGTCTCGTTACTCAAATCCACCTCGAGCAAGGTCAACTTATCTTTTCCGGTAGTTTGAAAAACTCGAGTGACGCGACGATTACCACGTTGAGCTGGCCAGTTCTCGGGGACCTTGTACCGCCGGTCGGCACCGAATCTCTTTGTCGTGAAAACCTCGACTACGGCACGATGAAGCGGACACCGCTTTGGCCGCAAATGGGAAATGAGCGTGGATATTACGGTACCAATTATCCGATGCAAATCGAGGGCAAGGGATCGCTCTGGCCTGGCATTCCTGGTTCCTATCATTTCCCTCAACGCTTCGTCCTCTTGAGCTCCTCCACTCAAGGGATTTATGTAGGTATTCATGATACGAGTGCGCGACAGATGGTCTGTTTCCAGTCTGAACTGCGTCCCGGATATCTCAACTCGTTTTATGCAATCGGTCCTGAACTAACCAATATCGGAGAGACTCCGGTCCACCTGACTTTTGAATCGGTTCATTATCCGATGGCCGCGCCCGGTGAAACCGTTGAACTGCCAAACATTGTGATTGAGTCCTATTTCGGAGACTGGCATCGCGGCGTCGACATTTATCGGCGCTGGAGAGCAACTTGGTATCACCAGGCACCAAGCCCGGAATGGGTTCATGAGGTTCATTCCTGGCAACAGATTCAAATCGGTTCCACTGAGGACGACTTGCGAACTCGATTCAGCGACCTGCCAGAGAGAGCGCGTCAGTTAGCTGACCACGGGGTAAAGACATTACAGTTAGTCGGATGGAATCAGGGGGGGCAGGATCGCGGGAATCCCTCCCACGATCCGGACACCAGGCTTGGTACCTGGGAAGATCTAAAAGCGGCTATATCGGAGATTGAAGCACTGGGAGTGCGCGTCGTTCTCTTTAATAAATTCGTCTGGGCAGACGTCACGCGTACCGACTATTCGTCACTGCTCGATAGCGCCGCAGTCGATCCCTACGGCATGCCTTATTACCATCCGGGATACGAATATCAAACGCCAGTCCAATGGATGAGTATTAATAACCGCCGATTCATGGTTGCTTGTCTGCATGATCCTAGGTGGGTCGGTCTTTGCCAGCAAGAGTTTGAGAAAAGTCTTTCTCTTGGAGCGAGCGGCATTCTTTACGATGAAGCTTTTCACCACTATGCAGCGACCCACTGTTTCTCCATAAGTCACGGCCATCGGATTCCTGCCACCATGGCTTCCGGCGATTTGGCTTTAGGTCAGATCTTCCAGGGATTGCTGCAGCAGCGCAATCGATCAAATTTTCTACTTTCGGCCGAGGCGCCGTTCGATCTCCAACATCAACACTATGCGCTGTCTTATTTCCGGATCTTTGCGGGGCATATTCCGGCCGAACGTTACGCGGATCCATTTTATCCAATCATGATAGCGGTTACTGGATTCGACGACCGTGAAATGATAAATCGGGCGCTGCTGTATCGTTACATCATCAGCTACGAGCCATATAACTTTAAGGGCAACCTGGATGATTTTCCGCTAACGATAGACTATGGAAACAAAGTCGATGCGCTTCGATGCCGTTATTCCGACTACCTCTGGAGAGGAGAATTCTGCGATTCGGTTGGTGCCAAAGTCGATATCGGTCCGGATGTCCCGATTTCATATGGCGTATTTTTGCATTCGCAGCGGCACCTTCGCGCAGTTGTGCTCGTCAACGACGATCAAAGCGCGGCACACGAGGTAAGTGTCGAACTACCCAATGCCGGCTCGTTAAGCTGCGCCAGTCCGGAATTTCCCGAACTACAGCCTTGCGGACCTATCGTCTCAATCCCCGCTCGTTCAGCATTGGTCCTGTTCGAAAGATGAAATGCTAGCCACGCTGAAAGGGCGCCGACTTTGCGATTCCATCTCAGGTGTCATCTGGGTCGAAAGTAGTTTGACTTTCTTTTCGAAAATTATCAGAAGATCAGCTGGCCTCCGCATCAGCGATCATGGCAATTCGTACTGCTACAGCGACTCTGGACGCGTCCCAGCGATCTTGGGAGCGCGTGGTGCGCCAGCTGAGCCAAAGATGAAAGGAATAAATTATGGCTAATCCGGATCTCGTTGCTCTTTGGGAAGCACACTGCCGCTGCGAGTTCGAGACCCGGGATGTTGATGCCACCATGGCAACGATGGTGGCGGAGCCCTACGTCAACCACATTCCTACCATGACCGGAGGAGTCGGGCACGATCAGCTTAAGCGCTTTTACAAATACCATTTCATCGGAGTGAATCCGCCCGATTTCCGGCTCATCCCCATTAGCCGCACAGTCGGTACTGACTGCGTCGTTGATGAATTCATTGTGCACTTTACTCATACTACGGAGGTAGATTGGCTTCTACCCGGTGTGCCACCGACCCGACGGGTAGTCGAGGTCCCCACCGTCGGTATCGTCAAGTTCGAAGGCGATAAACTGGTTCATGAGCATATCTATTGGGACCAGGCTTCTGTCCTCGTTCAGGTTGGGTTGCTCGATCCTCGGGGTTTGCCGGTTGCGGGCGCGGAAACCGCGGGCAAGGTCATCGACAAAAGCCGGCCGAGCAACGAACTGATGGTCCGTTGGGCTGAGAGCGAGGGAAAGCCGCTCTAGCCTACGACATTCAGTTTGGATGTATTTTCGATCTTAGTCCCTTTTGGGCCCGCGAAGAGTTCGGTAAGCGCCCACAGATTTAAGCCGAATGTGAACAGGTGAAGGACATCATTGATTTCCGACCATCGGCCGACGCTCAGGAATATTTGCTGCAGCTCGGCGGCATTGTTTCCTGCCACCCTCAGGCTGAACATGGCCGGCACCAGGGAACCTCGGGTTACGACCGCACCCGCAATCGCTAGTACAACCGCTAAATAGATCGGAAGGCTGCGCGAACGGAAAGATCTTACTTTCCCACGACAGCTTCAGGAAGAGAGCCGAAATAGACCTCGACTTCCTTGATCTTGTCGCCCTCGATTCTCAAGTACTCGGTATTCCGAAATTTGGGGCCGGCTATCCGTTCACATTCATAGCGAACAAAAGCTTCATTCCCTTTTTCAAAGAGCTTCTCGATGTGAAAGACACTGATTGTCTCACTATTCGGCCAACACCTTTGAAAATAAGTCCTCTTACTAATGTGATCATCGAGTGGACTGCTAAAAGTGAAGTCATCACTCAGCAAATCTTCCAACGACTCCCTGTCTTTTGATTCATAACTAGAATAATACTTACGGATAAGATCTGAGAGGTTACTGCTCACGGGCGTCTCCTTTTTATTACGACGAACGAGCCGGGCTATGCGGGACACTCCCCTCCAGGAAAAACGCCGAGAAACGCCTTCATCGCCGCTAGGGGCGATGAAAAACGGACTGAACCTCTTTGATTTGGCCTTTGGCTGTTGTTCTTTTTTCCTAACCCGGAAGCTTGGCGGCGAGAACATCAACCATCTCGATTTTCGGCGGCTCCGCGAAAAGTTCCGAAGCCTTCTCCTTCAGCGCCGCAGCAACTTGGCCGGACAGGTGCGCTTGGCGCCCCACCTCATCCGGAAATGCGTCGAAGATACCGAAGGTGGACGGTCCCAGCCGGATAGCAAACCAAGTAGTCGTCGCTGGTTCATCTTCCACGATGGAAAGGCCTCCGCGCAGAAACCTTTCCACATCGACTTCCTTTCCGGGTTTCGCTTCCAGGCGCACCAGCAACGCAACAGTAACATTCGGTTTCATTTGGGATTTGAATTAAAAGTAATTTTTCGTGTGAGTCGACGCTAAGCCGATCCTGTCGGCTTCGCACCCAAGTTGTCGCAGTTCCTTCCCTGTCACTGCTCGTAGTTCTCGACGATCTCGGGCGGCCGCACATGCGCCTCTTTTGGATTACGTCCGGCATCATGCAAAGCTTGACGCTGCCGCAATAGGTCCCAGCACTGATCTAATTCGATATTGATTTTCACTAGGCGCGCACGATCGGCATCAGTGAGCGCTTCATGCGCGAATAGGCGATGCTCCTCCGCAGCGAGCTGCTGGATGTGTTTGAGCACGGATTGATCTTCTGCTTCGTCTTTCATAATGGTTCGTTTTCAGCTAACGGATCCGAACCATGATTTTACCCAAAACATGGCGAGCCGCTAGCTGCTCATGCGCCTTCGCTGCTTCAGAGAGGCAAACGATGGTTAGGGTGTCAGTCCCGCGTCGTCCGAAGCGCCCAAGGCCAAAGCCGACCAATCCAGGTCGGCGCGGTTTTTTGCCAAGGCCGAAAGAAACCTGTTGCCGAGCAACGAACCAATCGGCATCGGGGTCTCACTCTCTTGAGCGACTTGTAAAACCAGGCGCACGTCCTTCCAACCTAGGCGCAACCGAAACCCGGCTGGCTTATATTGATGCCGAGCCACGAGATCGCCGTATCCCTTATAAACAGCACCTGTAAAGAGCGTCTCCGAAAGGAGTTCCGCGATTTTTAGCCGCGGTATTTCCTCCTTTTCCGCAAGGGTAAATGCCTCAGCCATGCATTCAATCGCAGCAGCGATGTTGAAATTTACCACCAGCTTCGCGACGTTGGCTTGCCACGGTTTTTCACCAAAGTCGAAGGTCCGCTGCCCGAGACTCTTCAATAACGGCTCAACTATCTGCTTGGCATTGCTTTCGCCCGCCAGGAGAATGAACAAAGTTCCGGCGGCGGCGCGATCCGGGCGGCCGATTACGGGTGCGGCCAGGTAAGCGACGCCTCTTTTGGCATGATGTTCAGCGAGGTCTCGCGCGGTTTGGGGCGCAATTGTGCTCATGGAGACGTGAATTCCGCCTCCCGCAAAACGATCCACGAAATCTGAGTTGCTGCCCGCGACCGATTCGACTGCAGCGTCGTCAGCCAACATGGTAAAAACGATACCTCCAGGTTCGATGACGTCGCTGGGAGAGCTGACCAACTTCGCACCACCGGCGATTAAGGGGTCAGCCTTGTGCGCTGTCCGATTGTAGACCCGCAACTGGTACCCCGCCTTCAGGAGGTTAGTTGCCATAGGCAAACCCATATTGCCCAAACCAATAAAACCCAGGGATACTTCTTTTTTCGACGGATTAGTCATAACATTTCTTTTAGTATAACCGGAGCGACCCGGTGTTTCCCGGCGGACCCGGCTATAGATTGGTTAAGAACCTACACGAAGACCCAGGCTCTTCATCGCCGTCAATCGCCAACCCTAAACCATAACTAAAGAGAGCTAAAATCGCCGCTTCTTTCTTTGGAAAGACTTGAGTGCGGCGGGAGCCTCGTCAGCGGGCCGGCGCGAACAATAAACCCGCCTTCTGCGCAATTTTCACGCAGGCGTCCATTCTCTGCTTGAGGAGATCACATCCATTCGAGCGCATATCGCCGATGCGAGGCGCTGCGGGATGTGGGTATTTTCATATATCGAAGCCCATATTTAGGACCCAGACATCAAATGCAAATTAACTGTCCTGAATCGGTAAGCCCGTTCGTCATAAGATTGAGCCAAAGAGGAATCAACAACCTCAAAACGAAAGGAAACATGCAAACCGATAAGAATCTCGTAGTGGAACTGGAAACCCCGCGCTTTGAAGACGGCAAGCTGTTGCTTATTGCCGGATTGCGCGAGCGTCTCACTGATGACACCGAAAACATTCCTGCGTTGTGGCAGCGCTTCGTGCCTTATATCGGCAACGTCCCTGGACAGGTGGACCATATTGCCTATGGCGTTTCCTTGTTCAAAGCCGATGGCAGCTGCGGCTGTGAATATTATCTAGCGGGGGTCGAAGTATCAGACTTCTCCCGTCTTCCCGGCGAATTGAGCCAGTTGAGAATTCCAGCGCACAAATACGCGGTCTTTCCGCATCTTGAACATGTATCAAGGCTCTGGAACACGATAGATGCGATTGGGCGAAAGTGGCTCCCGAACTCGGGCTACGAAGTCGCAGCCAACGCGCCGGGCTTCTTCGAGCGTTACGACGAAAATTTCGATCCGCAAACCGGAACCGGGGGTATGGAAGTATGGATGCCGATCAAGGCATGAAGTGCATCTGCGCCTCGCAAAATTGTTTGGAGCGGCCTGATTGATTTGGCGAGGCAGCACCCGATAGGACTCATGGGTCGCATGCGACTCATTCTTTATGACTAGGCGCACTCTGAGTGTAGACAAGCCCCGGAACCGTTCGGAGCAATTCTCACAAAATTCTAAAAGAATATGGACTTCCGAGAGTTTCCTATCAGTGGCAATCAGATAACTTATCTTTGACGCGCCACTGATACGTACGCGCGCAACTCTTTCTGTCATAGGCGATTACGGTGATTATGGCCGTATAAATTGGTGAACAACTTCTCTGGAGCGAAGCTCCCCCGGTCGAAGTAAGACCAAAGACAAAATCCAGCCTCGGAGTGAAAAATGAACCGATCGGTCGGTACAATGGTCTAATTCAGCAAAGGAATCGCTAAATTTTATGAAAGCTTGCTTCTCTACCGTGACTGGTTGCCCGGCTCCACGGTGGAACTTTTTGGGTAGGTTCGCCTGCATTGCATTTGTCTTAGGTTCAACAACCTCTCTTTCCTTTGCCGGGTTCCAAAACGGCGGTGAACACACATCTCGAGGTAGCTCGGTAGGACCAGTTCAGCGTATTGGATTGTATGCGCCTCACGGCAGTGTTGCTGCTCATAACCCGTACCTCAACGGCGATCGCGGTGAAGCCATGGAACGTCCTGGGTACCGCGGTCCACTCGTCGACCCGAACCGTGAGGCGCTAACCAGCCGGAATGGTTTTGTCTCGAATCCGTCGAATCAGATCAGCACGATTAGGCGACAAGAATCGGTACCACAGACGCGAGAACTCAACCCGCCCGCGGCGACCCGACCCTTCGGTATTCGTGGTCAAGGACCGCAACGCGACTCTGCGGAAATCAATACTCGCAGCGAGATAGGGGTACAACATCGATCTCCCAATCCCACAGCATCCGAAGGGGCCGCAAGGATCAACGAAAAATTCCAGCGGTATGAGAGTAGATTTACCTCCTACCCACGGATGTCCGACGACCGCAGAGAGAAGCTCGATCGGGCACGAGCTTTCTTGGTCAACCTAATCGATCTCGGATACGCGCCTCTCACAATTGATACCTGGTGCGATGATCTCTTGGTTGATCGACTTGACGACGGAATGCCTATGGACCTGGTTGACAGTTATTGGGGCCAACCGGTCGATACGCAAGAGTTCGTCGAATATTATGTTCCTTACGAGCTCTACACTTACCGAACCGATGACGGCAATTATCACCAGGTTACTTACCGGAACGGGGTTGTTTCCCGGCCGACGCCCAATCTGACAGATGCCCCAACCCGGTAGTCTTCCTTCGGTTGAAATCCCGTGCTTGCTTCGGCCCCAAGAGATACAACTCCTGCCTTTGATGAGGTCAAAAGCGACTCTTCCTCCGTCGCGGGAAACCTCCACCTGCTCAGGATAGGCTCCCGCAACCCGCTAGTCACAGTCGACTAGCGCTCCGGCCATCACGCCGGACTCTGGGCTTAGCATGTAAGCGGCGAGCCCGGCCAACTGGTCGGGCTTGACCAGTTGCCCCCGGCTTTCGCCAACCACCCTTTGCCGACTCCGTGGAAGTTCTGCTGAGTCACGTTTTCACCGGGAGTATCCATCCAGCCGGTCCGCACCTAATAATGCGATCCCAGTTGGGTGATCCGTCATAGAACATCTGAGACCTCATCAACGTTGGTTTCGCCGATCGGCTTCTCGAAGACGATCTCGCCGCGGGCCATAACAACAATGCGATCGCACGACTGGAAAACGTGATGCAAGTTATGGCTGATAAGTATTCCGGTGACTCCGTGTGCCGGGAGGCTACGTACGAATGCCAGCACCTTCTTTGTTTCTTTTACCGAAAGATGATTGGTCGTCGGTTCGTCAAGAATCAGCACTTTCGACTTGAAATGCATGGCCCGGGCGCTGGCGACGCCCTGCCGCTGACCACCAGAAAGTTCACTCAACAGCGCGTCGGGTGAACGCAAATGCAGATCGACATCGGCAATGGCGCGGATCGCTTCGTCGCGCATG
>Ga0137401_10000171_pt1 | contig 22719 bp, 17 predicted proteins | sample CZOMad1_1_16fung_FD_108286 | JGI IMG/M metagenome (GOLD analysis project Ga0137401, IMG submission 108286) | Vadose zone soil fungal communities from Angelo Coast Range Reserve, California, USA - CZOMad1_1_16fungal (Illumina Assembly) | ecosystem: Environmental > Terrestrial > Soil > Vadose...
GATGACAAGCGCGAGTTCGAAGAACAGGTCAAGCGAAACTAGGGAGAGTTTGAACGCCGAGTTCAAGACTCATGCAGTTAGGCGATTCGAGTGCTGTGTGATTCCGTGCGCGGAGGTAGGGCGGCAGATCAATCGTCATACCAGCTTCCCTCCAGAGTGATTTTTCTCTTGCTCCCACTGGTACAAAAATACTCGGTCACTACACTCTACGACTAGTCCGTGCAAAGGCTGATTGCTGAGACATGTCATCGGGACTCGTGATTTCGCCCTTGCGAACCTTTAATTATCCGATTCCAATACCTTACGGCATCAATATGCTGTTGGCGGTTCAAGACAACTTTGTTTGACGGGTCCGTTGGACTTCCACCCAGTATCACAGGCTTAATTTCGAAAATTTCGTGGTCAGCAATACTTTCACTCACAAGCTCTTGCGATGCACGCGGTTCAGCCATGGATCCCCCGTTCGAGTGCCATAAGAAAGTCCGTAAAAGAAGGAGCAAGAAATTCAACTTCCCCCAAATCCATTCCCACAAACGGGACCTGAATTATGGACATTGAGGACCGCGTGTCGAATCCGTATGCTTCGCCTCCGCCATTCGAACCGAATAGAAAAATGCCAGGGGCGTATTCAACGACTTGGTAGGCTCTATTCCTCTCTAAGAGGGTCTCCACCGGCCATAAGATAACGTGTTGATCATTCCCGACAGTGCCCACCGCGCCGTTTGAGAATCGCAAGAATTCTAGGTAATCGTCAGGGGTCTTGATGCCGCCTGACTTCAGAAAGAGTTCAATCGACTCGGGAGATGCTGGCGCACCACGGCCCATTCTTCCAACTATGTCTTTAACGGCTGGATCCATGAATCACTATTCTGGAATTGTTCTGACAGCTCTCAACACGCGATTCCACCATATAGTATATGCGCTGTGCATTTCTTCCGTCAAAATTGCTTTATTTGATAAGCTGGTGGGACTGCCGCCCAAAATTACAGGATGAATCTCGTGCACCTCCATCCCCTCTATCCCAGGAGTTTGACTGCGCAATGCCCTATTCGCGGCGTTGGCAGCTTGGCGAGCGTCCTTGTACTCTATGGGGCTGAGACGCCTGAAGGGCCCTTGCGGTCTAGGGAGTCCTTCAGGATACCCACTCCAATCCCGTATTGAGAAAGAACCATCAGGGACTGGGACATTACTCGCAAGGGTTAGAGCATGTAAGAACTTGGCGACTAAGGGAAACTCAAAACCAGAAACGATCAAACCTGCTTGAGCGGTGAGACTTGCCGCGGTCTCGACCATGTCATAGGCACCACCAAAAGTGCCGATGCAATTTGAGCAATCATTGGCCATGTGCGAAAGAATGCTGCCATCAGAGGGATACGATTGGCTGGGAATCGAAATCGCATGATACGTATAGACGTAGTGAGTATCTGGAGAAACGACTCCAACGTTGAATCCGCCCAAGGGTAGGGAGTAGTAATACGGATCCCAGGGTGGGACATCCGAAGATCCGAACCACCAAGACCAAGAAAAACCACCGCTAGAACCAGACCCGCTGCCGTAAGTTAAGATACCACCACCGTAGCCCGGACAATCCGACGTGTCGTCTTCGGAGCAAAGGCCCGATGGATCGGTGAAATTCAAAGGCTTGTTGTGAACGTAAGAATATGCGTTCCAGGACTGCGGGTCCGAAGCAGATCCGCCCATCGGGTCCACACTTACGAAGCGTCCAAGGCCGCTGCTGTAATAACGGGCGATAGCGTAGTCGAGACCGCTTTCTGTGTCGCGCTCATAGCCCGTAAATTTGTAGTTCAGGGGGCAAGTGTTCGTCACGCCCGCAGGCGTCATTTCCAACCCATACGGAGTGTAGTCGGCCTGGTAACACGGCGCGCCGGAAGAATTTGTTACAACGCGGACGCTACCAAGATGGTCTGTAAGATAGTAGGAGACGTTGTTTGAGGAATCGCGCCTTGCGATGCGCCGACCTCCGAAAAAAATGTATTCTGAAGTGAGGCCGCCACTTCCGGTGGTCTCCGCCAGAGTGTTACCTCCAACGCCTCTCCAGTAAATTGTGCCGCCGGACTTCATAACACGAAGCCCGTTGCCGTCATAGGAGTAGCTGGTTCCGGCGGCAGAGGTCACTCTACTTTCGGCGTCGTAGACGTAGGGGCTCCCACCATTGGACGTCAAATTGCCATCCGCGTCGTAGTTGAAATTGGTATTCGTGATCCAGTTTTTCGCATTAACGGATACACTCAAGGGATTCGCAGAGCACTTTGTGACATTTTCAGAAAGCAGATTAGCGATCGCATCGATTCCAAAATTCAGTCCCCAACAGTTTGTCCCGGAAGTTGCCTGTGATTGAGCTGACAAAATGCGATTGAGAGAGTCGTATGTGAATGTCTGGGTTCGGCTACCGTCGGAGTTGTTAGCGACCGATGCTACGCTTCCGTTGTTTCCGGAGGTTTGCGAGTATCCGAATGTTAAGTTCAATAGTGGGCCAGATGCTGACGAGTCGTTGATTCCTGTCAGCTGGAGCCGGTTGTTGTAAGCGTAAGTTTCGTTGATCGCTTGGGAGTTCCCAGGAGCGGCAGCATGTACAATCGCCATCGGCACTCCCGTTGGCCAATAGGTTGCACCTGTAACATAGTTGAGCTGGTTGGCAACGTCGGCCGCAGTAATCGGTCTCTGTGCCCCGCTGTAACCGTATGTAATTACCCGCCCGCTTGGATACGTAACTGTCGATACCGAATTATCTATGTTATAGGCGTAACTGAAGGACTGTGTAACACCGTTCGTAGTGCGCTGCTTGACTAGAGGGCTGCCAATAGTGTTATAACTCCAGCCCGTCGCGCCGGAGCCATCTTTCATGGCTGTGCGTCGAGCATTCGGATTCGCGCTAGTGAAGCCGCTTAAACATGCCGTATTTTGCCCGTCATAACAATACGTCAGACTGGGTGTCGTGCCATCGGAATACAACACACCAATCAATCGATTTAACTGGTCGTAGGAGTATGTGCTGGTGATCCCCTTTGGATCTGTGACGCGACAGGGTGCGCTAGCATTTCCGGCACAAAGCCCTGCACTGGTCGTCGTGTAGTAGGTGTAGGTCGTACCGCATGCGGCCGTGGAAGGTCCAGTTTCGGGAATACACTCGGAAATGACTCGGTTCAACCCGTCCAGGTTGTAAGTTCTGGTCCGACCACCCTGCACAACTTGCAGGTGCCCACCCAACGAGTCGAACGTGTAAGTGTGAGTCGTAACCAAGGGTGAGCCAAAGCTCGGGCCAGTGCCTCCCGTTAGGTGGGATCCTGAAACGCCGACCGTGAACGAAGGGGAAGCAAATGTACCTGGTTGGTTCGTCGAAGAGCCACCCGCCAAGGAGTAATTACCGTTGGGGCCTGTAGTATTGGAAGTCAGGCTGATTACTGCACCCGAGACCGTTGCTGTCACAGGGAGGGAACCCAAACTGGACTGCAACCTCTGCGCTACAGTAGCTGGCGTGTCACCCTGTCCGTAGGTGACCGAAGCTTGGGTCCCATTAACAGAGACCCAGACTGTACCCGAATCGTACGTGACGGGCCCCCCGGTTTGTCCGCCAGTGAGCGTGGAACCTGAGGTAGAGACAGGAAAGGACGTGCCGGAAAAGTATTGTGTGTTGCCTGTGACGGAAGTCGCTGAAAGGGAGTAGTTCGTGTTTGCTCCTGTTGCTTTCGCCACTAAGGTGACGACGCTGTTCGACGCTGAGGCAGTTACAGGGGACGCGGAGTCCGAGTTGAATGCGCTCGCGAGTGTGGAAGCGAGCGTAGACGATGTGCTGCCGGTGCCATAGCTGGCTGATTTGCTAAAGCCGTTGACCGCGATGGAGACAGTTCCAACGTCAGGGATCGTGGGATAGCAAGTATCCTGCCCATGGTATCCGCATTGATATGGAGGACCCACGGTGGTCCGTTCGCTGCCGCTGATAGTGATCGAACCAGTGCCGGGCGCAGCCGTACCTCCCGAGGTTTGTTCAGTTCCGCTTACGGTCGCTGTGCCAGAAGCAGCAGTTCCGACCAAGCTGGGCTGCGGTTCATCGACTTCAATGATACGGCTCAGAGCATCAACCCACGTCTGCCGAGGCCTCCCAGTTTCGTCTATGTTCAGGAGCGGAAATCCAGTTCCGCAAGTGGACACCGCACATTGCTGTGAAGCCAGACCTCCCGCTTGCGGTACGGCCACACCGTAAATCGTCTGAGCAATCGTTCCGTCGGTGTGAGTTACCTTTACAATACGACTCAGAGAGTCGTAGGTAAATGTCTCTGTGCCATCTGTTGCGCTGGCGGAGGTCCGTTGCGGATGACTAACGGTTAGGATTCGACCGGAAGGGTCATAACTGCTCAACACCGATGTGGCTCCGTCCGGATCGCTTACCAAGGTTTGTGTAGTTCTTCGACCCAAAGCATCCAGAAAAACCTGATCGTGACTACAGCTAGAGCAGCCGGACGTGGAGAATGCTCCCGTGATTCCAGTGTATTGATCTACCTGCATGTGGGACGAATTGTAGGCCGAATACGCCCACCCACCATTGGGCAAGACAAAGCTTGTCGGTCGATTCAAAGCATCGTAAAAGTGAAACTTTGACGTTGCCCCGTTTGAGTCAGTAGAAAGAGCCACCTGGCCCGTTCCGTAGTAGTACCCAATGGTGGATGCGGGGATAAGGGGTGTTGAAACCTGAGTGAGGTATGCGTTGGTTGGTTGCCCGCTGCTTGATGGTGTGGTGCTTTGAGGTGGATTCGAGGGCCCATCTCCAGGGTCAACGTAGAAATTGTCCGTGTAACTGAACGTCGTCGAATTCAGGGCGGGATCAATTGATTGGACTAGTTGCCCTGTGGTGTCATAGTAGAGCGTAGTGGACAGATAATTGCTTCCGTTGACCCATTGTTTGATGAGTGTTGGATTTCCTCGAAGAAGATTTGTCGGACCGTAGTTGGTGTCGTCATGGCCCCAAACATTGGAAATTGTGCTTAGCGCGGTTGTATCGTAGGAAGTCGCTGTCTCGCTGATTTTGTTGCCATTTCCGTCTTGTACGAGAACGTCGCTGACTAGACCGAGGATATTGGCGGTCTTGTAGGACGGGTGGGTGTCATCCCAATACGAATAAGTCGTCTTTCGCAATAGCGGCCCGGGTGTTCCATTCCCGAAGGCATAATCGCTAGCGCTAAGCAGTTTCCCCAAACTACCCGTATAGGTGTTTCCATTATACGTATATGTAAAATTATCAAATATATAACTAGTTTGCTTTGTCAGTGGGCCGCTCGGTGCTTGTATCGTGGTAGTTGTTGTGAGAGGAAGGGTATATCCAAAATTTCCGACGGTCGGGTCCGTGGCGTAGGACTGATATGTCTTTTGGACCGTCATTACTGGAGTTCCGCCAACACTGCCCGTATAGTGCTGGACTGTTGTAGCCCAGGCCCCGTTGCCTTTGTTCAGAGTGAATGTATAGAGGGACTGGTCGCCGCTCGGGTGCGTCACCGTCATGGTTTGGCAGCCTGCCCCACATCCAGTCGCCGGTATGTATGTCCGAACACCGTCGGGAGTCGTGACAGTTTTGACCCAAGAATTAGTGTGTCCGTTCGCATCAGTAAAGTTTTGGTAAGTGAAAGATACAGTGGCGCCCGTAGGCCACGTGATCTTAATCAGCTGGCCAGTGTAACCCGCAAGGCCGGAGGGAGACCCACAGGGCGAGCCCAGGTTGGAATCACAGTCGTAGGTGAACGTATACGTACTACCGTCTTGAATGGTCAAACTTGGAAGAATCGTAACACCATTTAGATTTGATTCCTGTACTCCTGATTGGTGAAAATTCGTGGTGGAGGCGGTCGTAGTTGGAAGCCACGTAGGATACAACGAGAAGTTACCTGACACATTCTTGGATGTGGGAAGCGAAAATACATGAAATTGATTATTCCAAGTAACATTAATTGGCGCGAGTTGATAATTGCATCCGACAAAGATGGATCGTGCTAGGGTATCCAGGTTGCTATAACACGGATAGGTAGAAGGCGAAGTACTTCCGAGACCGTTGCCATTCGAACTGATGGCAGTCCGGTTTTCGATTGTGCTATTGGAAGTAAAGGTATGGTATTCAACGTTTCCTTCTTTGTCGTAAACAGTCACCGCCCAGTTAGCGATGCTGCCAGTAGGTACACCTGGGTTGCGGACATATCTAATAAAGAGGTGGTAGCCACTACCATCCAGGGCATAAGCGTCGCCACTGAGAATTTGGCCAGGGCAATCTCCTGCCTGTACGATTACTGGAAATGCGTGAGAGCTGAGCTTTAGATCGGTCCATACAAATGGCCCCAACTGTGTATTTGCTAGCGACCCGCCATTGCAAGGTAGGATCGCACTCGCGGAACTGTAAGAACCAGGCCATCTGTTTGTGGAGTACGCCCAACCATTCGCAATCCAGTCCCGAGGATACTGAGCCTGGGACATCCAAATTGTATAACTTCCGTTATTGAAGGGCATCCAGATCCGACTGTCATAGGTAACAGCAGCCTGCAGCGCGGACCCGCCTCTTTGGGGATAATTACCAAGCGGAATCTCCAAGTGAACATTGCCATTGGAGACATTCACAAACCCACCAGGAAAAGGATCCGCGTTCGTAAATGAAGGAGCTTGCCCCTGAAGCGAGTAATCCATGGAACTCTGAGCACTGCATATCACCGCAGCCGCAATTATGATCAGGGCTGCAAAGGACATTCGTTTTCCAAACTTAAAGAGCAGTACCAAGATAAGCTGAGAGCTGAACATTCGAAGTCTCCTCAGATTTTGTTCTAGACTTGGCAACTACAAACTAGGTTTTTTCGGTGTCTCATTCAGTCGGGAAATCTTTGTCGGTGAGGCCAGTGTTGAAAGAAATTGACCTAATATGGAATTCAGAGATCGGAGATCCTCCAATCTTCTCGCGAATGACCGTGGGAACAACTTGGCCGTTCATGGAAACATAGGCCTCGAATTCGAAGTCACGGTCTAGCTCGCGTAAGAAACTGTCCACCGGATGGGTCTTGTCTGACACCTTGGTGATTCGTCCGTTATCGGCATCGATAAAGATACTCTTCTCCATAAGTTTCGAGATAACTTCTTCAGCTCCTCTTACTCTAGACTTTGGATGAATCAGCATCCTGTGCGCCCGGTGGCTGCTCTGGTCCATAGTGCCTGCAAATTCCACACTTGATGTTTCATCTGCAAGCGCCGTGACAACAATTATTTGGGGAAGAACAGGAATAGCGGCTTTGATCGCATTGTGATAAGGAATGCTTGTCCTTTGCCCGTCCGTTTCAATGAGAGTGCCCCGGCCATCTCTGACGGTTATTGAACGAACACCATTTGGAAATTGCGTTTCCAAACGGAAGTCGCCCATCCCTCGGCTTTTAATTATCATTGGACCAGTCACCTCTTTTTCTCCCGAGAAATAGGTGATTGTCCCAGTGGCTGTGAAGTCTCGAACAGAACTGACCGACTGAGCACCACCCATAGATGACACGGATTGAGCCAATATCTCCATCGCATGAAGGTCGCGTTGCGGAGGCGCGGTACTTTGTTGTGAGTTGAGACACGGAGAAGAGCCAAGAACAAAGGCAAACGAAAGGACTAGCAGAGCCAGCCGCATGGTGCCTCCGAGTTGTTGTCCACGACCCCGCTAAGGCGTAGCCGGTGCGACGTGGGCGAGTTTGTTTATCTAAACGCCCGCCGGTCGATTGGCAGGAGGATTGCGCTGGCGATTCATACAGCAATGGGAAAAGCTTGTCAATAACAATTTCGCTTATTAGCTCAAAGTGGCTGAAACCAAGACAGTACTAACCGATAGAAGAAGTACGGAAGGGGCTTCTAGGCGAGGAGCCCCCTGCGGAGCGCAATCCGATTATTGGTTCCGTGTAAATCCGGTAGAGGTTACGCCCCAACATTTCCGCTATATTGGTTTGCATAGGCTGAATGTGGTGAAAAAAAGGAAGCCTTGCTTGGTTTTCCAACCGGGCTGTTTTGAGATCAACGGTAAAACTGTTCAAGGACTTGTGGGACCAGAGAAAGTAGACTGCCTTTCCCTGCTTTTCCTACCTGCACATCAGCCCAAAACGCGGGAGTTCCTACGTGACCGAGGAAAGAAAGTTCGCCATTTTGTTTGCCGCAACGATTTTGGCTGCCCGGAAGCTTATCGACATGGACCCAAACAAACCGAATATGGCGAAGGGGTACTTCGTGGACAGAGCAATTGATGATGCTGCTTTCATCCTCGAACGGATCGATGCACGATGGCCTACGATTGTGAATTCGTTTTCGGCTAAAGAGGGTTAGAGAGGTTAATTACAGCGGCCCGCGCTATCTAGAAAGCCTGCAATCAACAGCGGACTGATCTGATTTGCCCAGTCGAGATAGAGAACCTGCTTTTCATGGAGCAAGACTCTTGGAAGGAAGTAGTGAGACAACCGGGGCATCTCCGGGCAACCGTAGTAGACCGTCAAGCTCCGTTCCGGTAGCACCCAAGGATTTGGAGATGTCTCCTTTTCGATGCCGCTTGCTGCGACGGGCGTATTCATTACGACCTATCAAGGCCCTTGGGAACGGGATTTGATAGTAGGCGAACAGTCAAGGGTGGACCAAAGTGTAGCTGAGCTTCTGCTTCGCCAAATAGTCAGGAATTAGCCGAACTGTGTGTCTCCGCCCGGAGACTCCAGCGAGTAATTGATAGCTGCGTTTCAATTTGCATAGGCCGACCGTGGTGGTGCCCAAAGGACCCAGAATTTCGAAGCGGAAAGTTCCAGCTTCCAACAGAACTGTTCAAACCGCAACGGAATAATGCTAGAGTTCGCGGATCACGGGCCGGAGTGACGCTCTCTAACCTTAGGTTTCCTCTCCGTAGAAAGAATCTGCTCTTCGAGGTTTGACGTGCATGAGAAAACTAAGGGACTTCAATCTCTCTCAGTTTCGGGAAATTTCGGATCGGGTCTCGCACCAGGTTGGCAGGTGGATATTCTTGACGGTGATTTTCTTAATTATCGTAGCACTTTCAGGCGGCCTTTTCTTCCTCGATTTCTGGTCTTTTGTTGATCTATGCATTCGAATGATGATCTTGGGCATTCCTGTTACGACAATGATCCTTCTTTCTCAGGTCGGATTCCCACCAAGGGTCGGAAGGAATCGGTTTGGCCTGTTTCTTAAACTCTTGTTCATTGTTAGTTGTATCCCGGCGATTTCACCGACAGACAACTATTTGCTGCTAACTGTGCTCGCCCTTGCTGGCTCAGGACTTGCGGTGGTCCTATCAGCAATACAAGTCATTTACCTAGGCGGGAGAGTGTTCACCGAAATGTTGGAACTAGCTCCGCTGCCATTGTCGCAGGTCCAAACCAGGTATTCGGTTGCCTGCCATTTGACCGACGTCCACATGACAGTAGGGAACCTGAAGACTATCGAGGGATATCCCGGTGGCGGGCGCAATTGGGACACTGCTCTTAATTGGTTATCAGAACAGAATCCCCGCTATGTCTTCATAACGGGCGATCTTACGGACTCTGGAGGGGAGACCCAGTGGTACAAAGCCGTGGATTCGCTGAAGCTGATCCAGCACTCTCTCATTTTCATTGCCCCCGGCAACCACGACCTTAATCCAGCCTATGGCGAAGAGTTTTCCGGGACAGGTCACAGCCATGACGATGCACTTTTCCTCTTTCGAAGGTTCATTAGGGCTCTTATTCAGGTGAGTCCCACGATAATGTCTTTTGAGGGTCGCCTATTGAGCCAAGCCTTGCGTGACTTTGAAGAGCACACAGTTCAACTGTTTCTAGAGTGGTGCGATCCACGCCGAGTGGCTTTCTACGAGGATGGGTGGGAGAGACTTTTTCCACTCTTCTTTGACAACGACGATGACGAAATACGCGTCGTAGTTCTCAATTCTGTACCAAAGGCAACTTCTCTTGGCGAGGGGGCCCTTGGAACCTTTGGAGAAACACAGCTTCGACAACTACAAGAATTGATGGATTCGACGCCGTCCAGGAAAATAGTTTGGATTCTTACACACCACGCCCCATTTCGGCGTCCGAATGAGAGATTGAAGACACTGAAACAATGTTGGGATTGTGGGCTGCTCTCCCACCGAGTTGGTGAATCTCGGAGACTTGTTGAGATCATTACCCGGTTCGCCGCATTGCGACCGGAAACTCAGGTTTTTATTCTTTGCGGCCATCGTCATACGGGCGTAGCCGGGCAATGCGGGCCCGTTCAAGTGCTCGAAGCAGGCGCGTTGGTCAATAGCGATAGCGCGGGCTGGGTGTTCTACGACCACAACAACCGAGTCCACGTCCGTGACCGGCATATCACCGTCTCCTCGAACTAAGAATGCTTGTTGCTGCCGCCGCGAACTCATCGAAACGAGCTTCCAATGGTGCATTTCTCCGTAATTCGAGGGCTTTGTTCCACAAATCTGAAAAGAGCCTTAACGTATGGAAGAGTATTGCTGATTGAAGGACTTCCGACGACGGGAAAAGAGGCTGACCTTGTTGCCGGATTTGACCGCTATGGCGCGATAACCGTCTAGCTTAACCTCGTAAACCCACTCCGAGCCCTCGCGTAGCTGCGAAACAATCTCGCACTCCATCGGTTCGACAAACGTAGCTGTGAAGGCGGATGTACCGATGCGAATGTTAGCCATAGTCGGGAGATTTTACACCTGCTTGGCTGTTAGACGGTCATGAGTCTGAATTCAGACAACGAAGATCGCGACTAACGCGCTGCATCAAAAGTTACGAAATGTGACAGCCAATCGGGACGATAATCCGGTTTGCGGGGAGATAATACCGGCAGTAGACCACAGTAGCCAAGCTGTCATAACCTAGGCCGAGTCATCCAACGAGTAAACTGAAAACCGCATGCGCCTTTATTCCGGCACCAAATCACTTATCGAAGACTCTACTTTCAACCGTATTGCCCCTAAGCTTACGGACGCCTTTTTCAACGAGTTTCGCTACCGTCCATCAGTCGCTGAAGTGAATTCCTGGAACAATTCTCTCCGCGCCATTTCACCAGTGTTTCAGACAGCATCACTGCTCGATCATGGAGTTTTGTTGGAACTCCAACTCCCGCTAACGTCCAAGCGGCTCGACTGCCTCGTGACCGGGTACGACGGCAAAAAGGCACCTAACGCCATCATCATTGAGCTAAAGCAGTGGAGCGGCTGCAAAGGCGCATCTGGTAAGAACGAGGTGGCCACCTTCGTCGGCGGCAATGTCCGCGATGTCCTCCATCCTTCGGTCCAAGTTGGTCAGTACATGACGTATCTCACCGACTGCCACACGGCATTTCAGGGCGAGGACGGCATCAACGCCCATGCCTGTTCGTATCTACACAACTACAGCCCGATCAAGGACGATCCTCTCTTCTTATCTCAATTTGCAGAACAAATTAGCAGGTCTCCGGTATTCACTGCCGATCACGTGTCGGATCTTGCCGAATTCCTAGACGAGCGAATCCATCATGCTGACAGCGGCGAGGTTTCAGCAAGAGTCGAGCAAAGCAAGTACTGCCCAAGCAAGAAGCTGCTCGACCACGTCGCCAAACTGATTAAGGGCAAGCCGGAATACGTACTACTCGATGAGCAGCTGGTGGTTTACGACAAGGTTGTGGAGGCTGCAACTGGGGGTGTTAAAGGAAAGAAGATTGCCATTATCGTCCGAGGCGGCCCCGGTACAGGGAAATCGGTGATTGCCATGAACCTGCTTGGTGATCTCTCACGGCTGCGCCTCAACGCTCACTACGTGACAGGGTCGCGTGCATTCACTTCGACTATTCGAGAGATCGTTGGCACTCGTGGGGCAGCACAGGTCCGTTACTTCAACAGCTACATGGGGGCGGACGTAAATGTGATTGACGTCATGATTGCTGACGAAGCTCACCGAATTCGAGAGACGAGCAATAACCGTTTTACGCCAAAGGTCAAGCAAAGCAAACTCCCGCAGATCCAAGAGCTGTTGAAGGCTAGCCGAACATCGGTGTTTTTCATCGATGACAACCAGATTGTCAGACCAGGAGAGATCGGCTCGACAGACTACATTAAGAAAGAAGCTGAAAAACTTCACTGCGATGTTTGTGAGTTTGAGTTGGAAGCCCAGTTCCGTTGCGCTGGCTCGGATGCGTTCGTAAGTTGGATAAACAATACATTGGGGATTCAACGCACGCCGCATGTGATGTGGAATCAGGCAGACGAGTTCGACTTTAAGATCATGCCTACTCCCAAAGCTCTGGAAGATGCAATCAGGGAAAAACTGGGAAAGAGTTCAACTGCACGGCTAACAGCGGGCTTCTGCTGGCCTTGGTCCAATCCCAAGTCCGACGGGACACTTGTGGAAGACGTCGTCATCGCCGAATATGCTCGGCCTTGGAACGCCAAGTCTGACTCAGGTCACCTCGCGCCGGACATCCCGAAAGAGAGTCTCTGGGCCTATGATACAGGCGGCGTAAATCAAATTGGTTGTGTGTACACGGCGCAGGGATTTGAATTCGATTACGTGGGTGTGATCTTTGGACCTGATCTCGTATACTTACCAGAGGCAGCAGACTGGAAAGGGGACATGACGAAGTCCTACGACGCTGTTGTGAAAAGATCGGGCGACCGATTCGCGCAAATGGTAAAAAACACATACCGCGTCCTGCTGACTCGCGGGATGAAGGGTTGCTACGTCCACTTCATGGACAAGAACACCGAGAACTTCTTTCGAAGTCGTATGGAGCACACCGGGAAAACGTTGTGAGCTAAGCCGAGAAAGGGTTCCGGACATCAAGAAGAATGCTACCGCACGTACAAATTGTCTGTGATCGCCTACCTTGTCTTGGCCCCTCCAAAATGAGCAACCGCCAATTCAGGCTTCTCTTACCATGTCGTTCATTTTTTTGCGGAAGCGTGCGCGAAGATCAAGGGCCATAGGATCTCGAAGCTCTACAAGATACTCCGCGAAGTCATTCTTCAACGCTCGATGAAAGGCGGTTCTGTTGAGGGCATAGCCATCGCCTTCTTTGGCAACAATCTGATTTTCCGGTTCACTATGCCAGATGACCCAGTTCCGAGTTTCTGCTTCGTGAAGAATGCCGTTTCGTACTCCATTGACAAAGCTCGACGCAATCAGTTCTTCAGTGAATGCACCCCCAAAAGCCGGACGTCGGAGAAACGCTTTGAACGCATCAGTTGTAGTAGTCTGTGGAACTCTGATGCACGGTCCGTCCGGGTACGAGCATCTTGCCTCAGTCTTGTGAGGCATCTCTGTTTTACAGCGGAAAGACTGAAGAGTTTCTGCCAACAAACAACAAAGTGCCATGATGGCGAATCCTGGAACTACCGCCTCGTTTTTCTGCGGCAAATTCAAACAATCCCCCTGGGCCTCGTCTGGGACCGAGATGTCTGATTTTGAATCAGCCGTTTCGAGGGCCTCAATGCAGGAAAGAAAGCGCTCGTGGATTCGGCGCTCGAATACCTCGATGGCGCAGCACCAAGCTCCTTGGTCGCCGGAGTTAGTCCCGTCGGAATTTATAAGCCTCGTGTGAAGCTTCTTCCACTGAGTAACGGTGAAGCCACGACATATCTGTATAGTTCCGTCCATCGAGCCAGCTCCATAGCTGAGGAAAATCCTTCGCAGCCGAAGATAGTATGCGCCTGAGGCCGATCAAAGACGGTACTGTCATTCTATCTACTCTATATGTAATCATCCGCTGCGAAATCATCCTTCTCCAGCATGCACCGTCTGGCGCGAAAATCTGAAGCATCGAGTGGTCTCATAGAAGATCTGGTCGCACTGCAAGCGGCCCGCTAGATGACAGATTCATATGTTACTTCTACCCCGCAGCATAAAGGATGTTAGCTCCGATATCTTGCTTGTGGCTCCAGGCGCATCTTCTCAGGGGACCAGATAGAACCAAGCCTTATTAACACACCATCAGCGCCAATAAATTCATTGTCCTTATCCGAGTGCTGCTCTTTGGTAGGTTTTACGACAGGGAGTTGCTCCGCTACTTCATTGGATAGCCCAACCGACAAGTCGAACTGTTCTAAGGCAACCATGCGGTAGCTGCGTCTGTCGATTGTGATCCTCTGAACTCCAGTCGCTTCTTGGAGCCATACTTGAAACGGATGGTAGTAAGCTCGCAACAACGCATCCTTCGTTAGCGGCAAATCCTTGATCTTCTCTCTACCTGAATCCCCTTTGGGATCGCGCATGGCGAATCGAAGGTTTCCCGCGGAGAAGTAGGCCAAACTTCCGAGCCTCAACACTGGCTGAATCCCTTGAATTGTGGTTACTTGTTGAGCTTGAATCTTTGCACTTCGGAGCACCGATTCCTCAAATTCATTTGTCCTTCCCTTCGCTTCCAGAACGACCCAATCGTAGTTTGTGTTGAGGCCCACAAAGTCCGGTTTGGACTTGCCGACCAAGATTGGCTGCAATTGTTGCCTATAAACATCCAGGTGCATCAGCCAAGGCACACTGAGCAAGCGATGCGAGAAGAGCTTAGCGAGAGTCATTCCGAGGAAGTAGGAAATCGCCCCTTTTTCTGACGGGTCCAAGCCGTCATAAGCAGATGATCGGCTAAGTCTCCCGCGGGAGCCCTCGCGAAGATCTGCGAAGGTCATTGCAGCACGATAGGTGATCTCAAACGCCGAAAACACTCCGTATTGAGTTAAGTGTCCCAGACTTCCTCGACCCACCGATATAGCTGCCCAGATAATCTCTGCCCATGAAATGTCTAACGTATGAGTGCCAACAAGAGCTGGGCCAAACGCTGTTGGGAAGCCATCGGCAGTGTAGGTGATGGTCGGCACGTTGGGCCTCCGTAACCAGAGTTGCTAAATACCAGGACTGCGAATATACGCCGACCGCTATCTTTTCGAGACCAGTACTGTTGTGCCTGAAGCGAGGCGGTCCGGAAGCCCAGTTCTTGGAAGCAAATCCGCAGCTCTAGTAACGAGAACAAACTATTATTTTCCGCCCGTCAAAACTGCCGCTGCTAAGTATCTTTATACAGAGGTGTTCGCTGGTCCATTTCGCGTGGGGTTTTTAGCTCACCCCTTTATGAGCCGGGCGAGGACAGCCCCATAGCCGACTCTGAGTTTTGCGTGAATACGTTTGGGAGAATGTCGCAGTCTGTACTCCCCAAGATGATTTTCGCACCGCACGGCAAATTCATAATATAAAAAGAGGCACTGATCCACTAAGCGGTAAAGTATAGAGTCGTAACATGTTGTAGAATCGCTCGGACTAAGAACCCTTTGGCAACAACGTGCTCGACCTGAGGGTAAGTGAACAAACGAGAAAAGATGCCTGACCTCGATTTTGATGGACACAATACCCTGTACGCGTCTCATGGCCTCCACTCCTACGCTGCCAAATGTCCACCTCAACTCGCGAGGTACGGTGTTCGGTATTATTCCCACGCCGGTGACACAGTTCTCGACCCGATGGCCGGAAGCGGCACAACGCTTATCGAGGCAAAGATTCTGGGCCGGCATGCTATTGGGTACGACATCGATCCCTTGGCGCACTTACTTGCAAGGGTGAAGACCCAACCCCTCAAAGATTGCAAGATCGAGGCAGCACACGATGTCATTCTCAAACGATGTCAACGCGATCTCAAGGATCTTCAATCAAGGACTAAATCCGCCGCGCTTCGCAAGCGAGCGGAGCCACCATCTTTTAACAACCGGGACTACTGGTTCGCGCCCGAGGTAGCGTCCTCGCTAAGCCTTCTGTCTTACCATATTGCGGAAAGCCGGAGTCCCAAGGCTGTCAGCGATTTTCTTTGGGTTGCCCTTTCTTCCCTCATATTGTCCAAGACGAGTGTGGCAAACGCTCGCGACATCATTCATTCTCGACATCATTATCACGAACACAAGCAGGTCCCTGACGTCCTGGAAAAGTTTACTGCCAGAGTAAAGGTAATGAGACGGCAGATGCGAGATTTCGTACAGCGGTGTTCGAAATCTCCAAAAACAGACGTTCACACGCGAGTGGGCGATGCCCGTCACTTGCGCGTCGAGGACGAGAGCGTTGATTTGGTTTTCACTTCTCCTCCGTATGCTACCGCACTCGATTACCCACGAGCCCACTTTCTAGCGATCCCTTGGATGACGGCTGTTTTGGGCGTGGACCTCCCCGCATATTTTTCAAAGACTCCCGACTACATCGGAAGCGAGCGAGGCCGGTTTCGGACCAGCTTTGAGGTCTCACCTACGCTCGCGGGATATCCGCTCACTCGAGCAATCATCGGGCGCCTCCAGAAGAACTCTTTGCGGCATGCAAAGCTCACGCAGCGGTACTTCCTTGACATGAAGAGGGTTATGGCAGAGGTGTCGAGAGTTCTGAAACACGAGGGGTACGCAATCATCGTCGTATGCCCATCTCACATACGCAAGGTACGAGTTCAGACGCATCGCGTCTTGACTGAAATAAGTGTTCAAGAGGGATTACGCCTAAAAAGGCAATTCACTCGGACAATTAACGAGCGACGTCGATTGCTCCCCTATGTCCGAAAGTCTTTCGGTATGAGGATGGACACCGAGTACATTCTCATTTTCCAGAAGGTCTGAGCGACATGGATGACTTGGACCATGTCAACGAGACCGGTGCGCGATTCCACCAGGAACTTGTGAACGGTGACCATTTGGCTCCAAGCAAGATTGCTGAGCTTTTTCTGCCACTCCTAGCCAGAGCCCTACATCGAAAGTTCCACAACATCTCCGACTCACATCTCGTTGACATCGCTGTCGCAGACGCACTACTAAGTTACCTCACAGAACCCCAGAAATTTGACCCTGGAAGAGGGAAGCTTTTCACTTATCTCTGGATCGCTTCTCAAGGTGATCTCCTGAATCGTCTACAACAAGAACGAAAACATACGAGCCGAAAACTTGATGAAAAAGTTGTCGAACTTCCGTCGTATGCCACGGTAAACCGTATACAGGCGGAGGAAGACCCTGAAGCTATTTTGCTGCTATCTGAGGAAACTTTGCGAGTCAAGGAGGAAGTCAACGCGATCATCACCGACGAAGGCGATAGAGCGATCGTTGCACTGATGTTGGATGGGATCCGCGAAACCGCAACCTACGCAGAAATTCTCGGTCTCAAAGATAGACCTTTTGAGGAACAGACATTGCTAGTCAAGCGAACCAAAGACCGGATCAAAGTCGCATTGCGAAGAGGCCTGGAGCGTAGAGAACCGAGACCATGACTAACCTGAGCTTCCCATTGGCAGTGAGTGAACTAGTGAAGCGCCTTAGAGAGAACCCTGACTATATGGCATATGTGCTGGCCCGCTACCAAGAGCAGGAGGGCGTAAACGACGAGAATTTGGCAGAGGCGTTAGGGACTCTGCCACATCTTGCGATTCGACTGGCCCTTTGCCGAAAACCAGACACGGGTAGCACGGACTTCGCTACACGTGTTCGAGAGCTCGCTGATTACACCCTCATGGATGAGTCCGTGCTTGCGAACATTATCCGACAGGTGAGCAGTCTTAAAGCGCTATCGACCGCGTCTGAGCGGCAACTCCTCTCTGCGGCCCGAGACCGCGGTGATCCGGGACCTGAGAGAGAATCCTCGCCCGAAACGAACAAACCGGAGGGAAAAAGTTAAAGTGTGGCTCAATCCCTCTGAGGAAGGCGTTATAAGCACATTCTGGGATTTGTCCGGCGAAATAGAGCCATTCCCAAGAAACCTCGAACGTTACGTCGCACTTGCTTTGCCTCTGACAATTATTAAGCTTCCTCGATTGAAAATCACGGCTGTACAAGCTTGGCTCGTACGCAGAGGAGCTGCAGTAGAGCTGGCTTGTAGGGACCGCCAATTACGCGGATGCCTGGTCGCTCACTGCGGCGAAGGACTTATTTTTGCGGATGGTGCCGATCCTCAGGCCGAAATACGATTCACAATCGCACATGAACTAGCGCACTTTCTAGTTGACTACATTTATCCCAGGTCGCTTGCACTGAGCACATTCGGAATTGCAGTCAGGGATGTTCTGGACGGTCTTCGTGCACCAACAGTTTCTGAAAGAGTACACGCCGTGTTCGCCTCCAAGCCACTCGCCTTACACATAAATTTAATGGAGCGCACGACCGGGGGCGACAGCAGTTCGAGCGTCCACGCGATCGAGGCTCGGGCCGACCGGGTCGGGCTCGCACTATTAGCGCCACCCCAGGCTGTTTTGTCGGGTTTGGCCCACTTAGCACGGTCCTTTGCTGAGCGACACGAAGCCGTCACATCTGAACTGTGCGACGTCTATGGCCTTCCACTCTGGCTTGCTCGCGAATATGCAAAACAGTTGCTCCACGAGATAGGACGCGGTCCCTCGTGGACTGAAGCAATAAGGAAAATATGACTTTCCATAAATACTTGTCGAATTGTGGGATGGTCAGCTGGTAATCGGATTGGAGGCAAGAAGCATGGTAGCCAAAGACCAAGCCAGCTTAGCTAGTCAGTCAGCCAAGCTCCAGCGGCCTGACGAATCCAAGGAATTTCAGGAAGCCTACGGCGAATCTTTTGCTAACACGCTCGATTTAAGCACGTGGTCCCATGGCGAGGATTTACTGGCCGCTTACGCTAGGCTTGACCAAGAAGTTGGCGAAGCGCTTGAGCGCGAAGATGAATACCGCGCTGAAGTCAGAAATACAGTATTCCCTCAACTCGCCACTCTGCCCAATGCGCCGGCCCGAGCAGGTATCTTTACGGCTCAAAGAGAGGATCTTGAGCGCGTTCACCGAGGCCTCCTGTTTAATGGAGGCGTTGAAGCCTGTGATGGTACGAGCGTGGTTCACGACACACTGCCGCTCACGATCACACAAATTGGGGTGTGCCTTGTTTCATATAACGGTAATCAGGGTTCCTGGGTTCATCGCCTGTTTCGTAGGGACCTAAGGAGCAGACAGTCGAATTTAGTCGATGAGGTAATGACAGTTCTGGAACGCCGCGAAAAACGCGAAGGCCAGGGCCTCGGAGGTGATTCGCTTAGCGAATTGGCTCGACGGGGCATTATGACGTATGCCGAAAGAGCGATCTTGAAGGATAAGTCGCAGGCGCTCTGGCGTTTGGGGCACGGCAGCCCCATTCCCTACGAATTGATTACAGGTCTTTGGGCCTCCCAGGCGGAACGAATCAAAGTGAGTCTCGACCTGATTCGGTGGTACGTACTCGACCATAGACGGTTCATCTTCGTTCCAAGCGCACCCCGGAAACGCCACTGGCTAATGATTGGCAATGCTCTCAGACCTCTTGAGTACGCCATCGTTCAAACCATTCGACCAGAAATCGAAGCCATGCTTGAAACTGGCGGCTACCGCGATGGCAGCGGCGTAAGAAAGGCGATGGAACAATTTTGCGAAGAGGTTGGCGACAAAGTCGTCATCGGTTTGTTCCGGGTGTGGGATGCAGCGCCACCGTACATTTTTTACGCCCACGTGGATCACGTTGATATCGCGGCGCATATCGTGATGGCAGACAGCTTCCTCCAGGAGCATCGCGGTTTCCCGATGCTTATCGATCTCGCGGACACGGTGTGTTCCACAACGTTCGGAGCGGACATGTTTATGTCATCTGTCCAAATGGCTTATGCAGACGCCGGTAAACCTTTCCGATATGCGGGCGAGCGCGAAACGCGAGCTAGATAGGAATTCCAATGACGACAAAGCAGGATGTTGAATTGAATAAGACAAATGCCGGCGACAACGCCGGCCACAAGAAGGATCTCCTCCAACTCGACGAGGAAGTGTCACTGGCAGGCGGCGAGTGGATTTTGCCTGAAGAGTTCAAAGACTCCATTGGTCGAACCATGTATGACTTTTCAACAAGTAAGGACGGCACGCTTACCGTCTTGCTCCCCTCAGACAATATCAGCGCAGTGCCATCACAATCGTTGGTGAGGATAAAGAGTCGACCACAGAATATTGGCGGAGATGGACGTCAGTATCTTGCAGCGGTTGTCGAGGGTCCATTTGCTGAACCCGATGGATTACGAGCTGATGCTCCAATCGTGGTTGCTACCACTGTTCGCGGAGCCGCGTTTACCCCGCGCTATCATGGGCGCGTTCAGGTCGAACTTCTGGGAGAGGAAGTTGACGGCACCCTCGTGCCACCTCGCTTCCGACCTCTTCCAAATAGCCCTGTCTTCGTAATTGACGAAGCCGAAACCGCCAAAATGTTGGGCTTGGACGGAGATATCGACCTTGGATTTGCCGTTGGTTTTAAGAGCCTCAAAGTATCCTTTCCTTCCACCAAAAAGTCTGTCCTACCTCGCCACGTGGGAATCCTCGGGACAACGGGTGGAGGAAAAACAAACACAGTATCAGGTCAGATTCATCAATTCCAGAAAACTGGCATAGCAACAATTGTTATCGATACGGAGGGTGAATATACGGCTATCAACAAGCCAACTGAAGACAGCAACATGATTCGCCTTCTCCAGAGACAAGGGAAGGTACCTAGCGGGGTATCCAACGTTCACGTTTACCACCTGACGGGCAAAGAGACAACAGCCGTAGCTCCCACACCGATCCAGTCATTTAGGCTAGATTTTTCGACCCTTTCACCCTACGCAGCGTCGGAAATTATGGACCTCTCGCAGGCACAACAGGACCGCTTCTTCAAGGCCTATGACACTGCGAAGCTGATACTGCGGGACCTAAATATCTACCCACGCAAGAACAGTAGTGAAGAGCGGGAGGCCTTGGAGATTGACGAGTTCGAGACAGGCTATCCCCGACTCACACTATCCGGTCTGATTGATGTTGCCGGATTTTTTCTTTGCAAACTTTCTGGTGCTGAACCTGAACCCTACAACACAGAATTCAAAGGTACGAAAGAGAAAGCGCAAATCAAACAGCGTGTTAGTGCTGTGGACACGAACAACGAGATTAGCTGGAAAGCGCTCCTCGGCAAGCTTTGGCGGTTGCACCGAATGGGAATCTTTGACAACCCAAATGCAAAAGCCATTGCGTACTCAGAGTTGACTCAACCAGGCAAGGTATCGATCATCGACTTGAGCGATACCGACTCTACGTTAGTTAATAATCTTGTGATCGCAAACATTCTTCGTGGTCTTCAACTTCAACAAGATGTCGCGTACGAACTTGCTCAGAAGAAAGGAAAGGCCCCAACCCCAGTAATGATAGTCATCGAGGAGGCTCATGAGTTTCTCTCTCGCGACCGGATTGAAAAGATGGAAAACCTGTTCCAGCAAGTCGCCCGCATCGCCCGCAGGGGCCGCAAGCGCTGGTTGGGTCTGATGTTTGTAACTCAGCTGCCGCAACATTTGCCCGACGAGGTCCTCGGTCTCATTAACAACTATGTCCTGCACAAAATTGCGGACTCCAACGTGATCGCGCGACTGCGCCGTTCTATTGGGGGGATCGATGATGGTCTCTGGAGCCGCCTTCCTAATCTGGCCCCCGGCCAAGCGATCGTTTCGATGGCAAGCATGGCTCGACCGTTACTCGTGGCAGTGGCTCCGACACCCTGCAAGCTGCACATGATTGACTAAAACAGTGAGGGAATCTCTCCCTGAACAGCAATGAGAATAGGTGTAATTGGCGATGCGCATCTAGGTTGCACGGACTATTCGTCCAAGCGACGAGCAGACTTTTCCTCTGCCCTCTGTAGTGCAATTGAGATCTGTAGGAATAAGGGATCAGATATCATTTGCCTGCTCGGAGATGTATTTGATTCGGCAGCAACGCGTCGCAATGTTGACGCGTTTGCTGAAATCTTAAAGGAAATATCGCCTACCATTGCTGGTCTCAAGGCTGCAAAGATTCCACTTATAGCTATCCCTGGCAACCACGAGTTTGGGCGCGGCCGTGAGGCAGGGGAACTCACAGCTCTTGAGTGCCTTGGCTTTGTCCGCGTCTTGCGCGGAACCGAATTCAAACAGGGCACAGTGCGCATTTGCGGTGTTCCCTGGCAACACGACCCGACAGAGGTGCCGAAGCTAATCGAACAATTGCGTAGGCCCTCTCAATCCGGGTCCCAAATTCTTCTGCTCCACAATTTCATAACGGGGACAAAATCCATTCCGTCAGAGTTGTGGGAGGTCGATTCCCAATGCTGCGAAGGGTTTGATAGAGCGTTCGTAGGTCACCACCATGTCTACGAAACGGTCGCGAATTGTGTGATACCGGGGTCGACTGAAGTCCAAAACATGCTGGATCAGTCGGAGAAATGTGTCGTCGTGTACGACTGCCAAGCCGACAAAGTCGAAAGATATGTGCTACCCAAGACTCATCGCGTCGTGCTACTTAGGTACGACATTGCTTTGCTCACGGTCCCGGAATTACTTTCTGCGATAGCACGAGATCTCGATACAAACGGAGGATGTGCTGATGCCTTCGTTTACCTTCGCATTTCGGGCAAGGTCCAAGCCAACCACGGATTGTCCAAGACCGAAGTGCTCGCTCTCCTACGCGAGCGCGAACTTTTTGACTGCTATATTGATCTTCGATACTCAACGGAGGCGAAGACGGCCGCCGAATCACGCCGAGGTGCATCGATCGAGCAGGTATTGCGACGCACATTTCGCGGCAAAGACCTGACCAAGGCTAGGCGATATTTAGATTACGGTGGGGGCGAAGAGCTCTTCACCGACATTCGGGAGACCATACTTTCTGATCATCAAAAGCCTAAGACTCGATAATTTCAGGTCCTTCAACCAGGCCCA
>Ga0137401_10000172_pt1 | contig 22502 bp, 18 predicted proteins | sample CZOMad1_1_16fung_FD_108286 | JGI IMG/M metagenome (GOLD analysis project Ga0137401, IMG submission 108286) | Vadose zone soil fungal communities from Angelo Coast Range Reserve, California, USA - CZOMad1_1_16fungal (Illumina Assembly) | ecosystem: Environmental > Terrestrial > Soil > Vadose...
CATAGCGGACTAGTTCCGTGATCGAGTGAAAGTCAAGTTTAAGCATGATGTTGGCGCGGTGGGTCTCCGCTGTCTTCACACTAATCCCCAGGAAGCTAGCGACTTCCTTATTGCTTTTGCCTTCAGCGAGGAGCTGCAGGATTTCACGTTCCCGGGGAGTCAAGCGGCTTCGTGAAGACCGACTGAACGACGAGCCATCCGAACCAACTGCGCTTGAGGCGGCCTCCGAGACGCGTGAAGACAAGTAGGGTTTGTGGCGGCGAAGGGCATCGACGGCGGCGACCAGGTTGCGATCCGCATCGTCTTTTAAGATGTAGCCATTGGCGCCGGCTTCCAGAACCTCCTGGACCAACACTTCGGAGTCGTGCATGGTCAATATGAGGACTTCGGTCTGCGGAGAAAGTTTGCGAATCTGCCGAGTGGCCTCGACTCCGTTCAACAGCGGCATGCCGATATCGAGCACCGCCACGTGGGGCTTGAGCTGACCAGCCTTCTCCACGGCCTCGCGGCCATTGGCAGCTTCGGCGCAAACCTGCCAGCCGGTCCTGGACTCTAGTAACGCGCGGAGTCCTGTCCGTACGACCTGATGGTCATCGGCTATGAGAATGCGAACCGGCATTGGAAACCTCGGATCTCAAGGGCAGGGAAACCCGTACCGTGGTTCCCGACGAGCCAGATTCTATCTCAAGTTTTCCCCCAAGCTGCGTCATTCGTTCACGCATGCCGAGTATCCCCACACCCAAACGAGTTCCAGAGCCGTTCCCGCGCTCAATGGTTTCCTTGGCCATTCCGCGGCCTCGATCACTGACCTCGAGGTTGACGCGAGCGGAATCGCCACGCAGCTGAATCTTGGCGGTCTCTGCGCCAGAGTGGCGCTGAATGTTTGCCAAACTTTCCTGCACGATACGGAATAACGCTGTCTCAGCTTCCTGAGGCAGACGGCCAAATCCGGCCTGTACGTCCAGTTCCAATTTGATCCCGCTGCGCTCACTAAATCCCTCGGCATACTCTTTCACCGCGGAAACCAGACCCAGCTCATCCAGTAACGGTGGATGCAGCAGATACGAGAGCGTGCGGATCTCCCGGGACATTTCCGCGAGTACTCGCCTAGCCTCAGCAAGCGAATGGCGCGAGCGTTCGTCGATGGACGTCAAAGAACGCGTCGCTTGAACAAGATTCAAATTCACTGCGAGGACGCTTTGCGCCAGGCTGTCATGTAGTTCCCGGCCGAGGCGCCGCCGCTCTTCGTCCTGCAGTTGCAGCAAGCGTGTGGAAAGCTGATGTAGTGCGTCTTCAGCCTGTTTGCGTTCGGTAATGTTCGTAAACGTGTTGATTACGGCGGAAACAGAGCCATCCGCCGCGAATTGCGGCACGGCATTTCCCAGAGTCCAAAGAATCTCGCTTGAGTCATTCCGGCGCCAGCCGATCATTTCACTTTGAATCGGCTCCCGCGTCTCTATTGCGCGGGGACCGGGCCGCATCGAAAACGGAATCTCGGTTCCGTCTTCGCGAATTGAGATCAACTCAAGTTGCGAAGAGTTCCTTCCCTTGGCCTCGTTCAGACTAATCCCGAACCATTGTTGTGCCATCTGATTTGCAAACTGGATTTTCGCATCCGGTCCAAGTAAGACGACGCCGACGTGGAAATCTCTAACGAGAGTGCGAAAACGCTCCTCGCTGGCCCGCAGCGCATCCTCAGCCTGCTTGCGAGTGGTGATGTCTCGAACGATTACCAGGGCACAACTCTTTCCATCCAATTCGATCAATGTGCCGGAAAACTGAGCGACGCGGCTCTCCCCCGATTTCGTCAGGCAAACAAACTCCTCATCCCTGACTTCTGAGCCTTTTGGAGTTTCACCATGACCTCAGCCCGACGAGCAGGGTCCTTCCATAAGTTCAATTCCAGCGGGTTTCGTCCGAGAGTCTCTTCGTGCGTATATCCAGTAAGGCGGGTGAAGCTGTCATTGACTTCCAGAAATTCGCCTCCGGGAATCGCGCTGATGCCAACCGCGTCGGGGCTCAAGCGAAATGCAGTTGAAAACATGTGTTCGGACTGCAGTAACGCTTGCTCGGCCTTGAGAATAACGTCCGCAAGCCGGCGTTGCTTCTCATTGGTCAAGATGAGACGCGTGCCAGAAAGCATGAAGGAGGCAGTGATCGCTATCCAGGCGATAGTCATTTGCTCCACGACGATGCGGCGGCCCATGAAAAGGACTAGCAAAGGTACGAGAATCGGCAAAGCCTGAGACACAATGACTGTGCGGAATCGAGAGCTCACTATGTGGAGTACGGATTCTTCCTCGCGGTTCCAGGTAGCGGCGATGGCAGTGGCAAACAAGTAGGGCGCGCACCAGATGACGTCGGTCCAGACCGCATTGGCCCGGGATGTGTACGGAGCAAGAAGGAAAACAAGCTCAGATGCGCCGGCCACGAGGAAAATGCCGGCCATCCCTAGGAAGAAGGCCTGAATCGAATCCTTTGAGACTGTGATTGCACTCGTCAAAAAACCTGCGGCCAGTGCCGCGTCGCGAATCATTTGCAGCCTACTGATCTTGAGAACCATTTGCGGCCCTTCAGTTTCCCATCGCGAGGGAACATAGAAAAAATAGAGATAGGCGGTGAGCGCTACGACTCCAATCTGCGCAAAATCCAATACTCTCTGCCAATCGATTGCTTTGGACTCTTTCTCAGGGCGGGGAAGCAGCATCATGACCGCGGGAGTTACCCAGAGGAGGAAAAGGATGTCGGAAGGCCAGGGAACCAATGATGATGCGTGGGCGAAGCATTGATAGTAAGTCTCGAGTGCTTGCGCGGCAAAGGCCAGGAAGAGCGCCGCGGCGAGAAGTATCCAGAGTTGCCGCAAGTAGGCCGACGATCGCCTGGCTACATGGATTGAACAGAAGACGGCCCAGAGGATGATCGCGGTCTGCAACAGATCCGAAAGCAGGAGACTCGTCGCAGGCCGGCGGACCTCTTCGACAACAAAGAAAAGCACTCCGGTCAGCAGACCAGCGACGGCTAGCGCAAGCCAGGAGAACTTGCCAGACGGATGCAAAGAGAGACCCCACGAACTAGCTTCAGTCTATGTCTAGTCAACCTCGTAAACAATCGCGGCGGACGCATCTAATACTATTAGGAAACGCTCTGGGACTGAGAGTACTGCACAGTTGGCGTGTTGCGGAGAATTACCCTTGATCCGCAAGCGATCACGTTTGACTTGTCCGCTCGATGATCCTGCCTCAACATGAATCGAACGAGGGATGGGCAAGAACAGGCCCGGCGCATGACAGCCATTCTTGAAATCCAGGATCTCCACGTTTCGTATCGCTCCAGCAGAGGCAGGCTGTCGCCGGCCTTAGCCGGTGTCAGTTTTGGCCTCATGCCAGGCGAGATCATGGGTGTCCTCGGCGAGTCTGGGTCCGGCAAAAGCACGCTCGCTGGATCGCTTGTGCGGCTTCTTCCCGATAATGCATGTGTCACCCGCGGGACCGTCCAGTTTGAAGGAAAGGATCTTCTCCGAGCCAAGCCCGACCAACTCCAACAAGTCCGGGGCCGGCGCATTTCGCTCATTTTCCAGGAGCCGTCACTCGCTCTCCACCCAACCATGCGCGCCGGGGAACAGGTTCGTCAGGTGCTGGCCGCTCACAGTTCCTCGGGAAAAAGCGCGCTGAATGAACGGACACGTCAAGTTTTCGCTGAGGTTTTTCCTGAAGAAGCGGGCCGCATTTCGCGCTCCTATCCACACCAGCTCAGCGGAGGACAACGCCAGCGTGTGCTGATCGCTCAAGCGATCGCCTGCGATCCTTCCGTTGTCATCGCCGACGAGCCGACAGCGTCGTTGGATTCCACGACGCAAATGGAAATCCTAGGAGTGTTTCGAACGCTCAGAGAAAAGCTGGGTCTCGCGATGATTTTCATCACGCACAACCCAGCTCTGCTTTCTGGCTTTGCCGACCGTGTGCTGGTTCTTTATGCTGGGGAGGTCGCTGAATGCGGTCCGGCCGAAACCGTGCTCGCGTCCCCCCGCCATCCCTATACCAAGGCTCTGTTCCAATCCATTCCCGCAGTCTCCGAAAAGTCCGGATATGGGCACAAAACGAAACTGCCCGCAATACTTGGTGACTCGACGCGTTCGTCATTGCCTATCCGAGGTTGTCCCTTCGAACCGAGATGCACGGAAAGAATGGACATTTGCAAAGAGCGTGAGCCCGCATTGGTGAACTTGAGTACGTCTCACACAGTTTCCTGTTTCAAGTACGAAAGTTGAGGTCACTGCCGGCGGCAAAACATGGAGCCACTTCTGAAGGTCGAAAATCTCGTGAAACGTTATGCGAAGCGGAGTCTCCCAGGTACTCCGGAGGAGCTGCTCGCTCTGGATGGCGTGTCCTTCACAATTTTTGCAGGGACCACGCTTGCGGTCGTCGGGGAATCGGGGTCAGGTAAGAGCACGCTGGCGGCCTGTCTAGCCTGTATGGAGTCCCCCACGGCCGGAAATATTTGGTTTGAAGGAAAAGAGATCGCCAATCTTGAGGAGCGCGCTCGGCGACAAGTTCGCCCGCAAATCCAGCTCATATTTCAAGACCCCGCAAGCTCTTTGAATCTAAGATGGAGCGTGATGGAGGTGCTTGCTGAGCCGCTGATTCTGCAGCGCAAATTCAGCCGCGAAGAGATAGACCTGCGCGTCACCTTATTGCTCGAGCGAGTCGGTCTTTCTCCAGAAACCTTGAAGCGACTGCCCATTGAGTTGAGTGGCGGCCAGCGTCAAAGGCTTGCCATTGCTCGTTCATTGGCTCTCGAGCCCAAGCTCCTGATTCTGGATGAGGCGCTTTCGGCTCTCGATTGTTCCGTGCAAGCGCAAATCGCCAATCTCCTGATGGATTTGCAAAGCTCTCTGGGAATGACATATTTGTTCATTACGCATGACCTGGCCATGGCGGCTCACCTTGCTGACGAGATCGCCGTCATGGACCGTGGCCGGATCGTTGAGCAGGGACCGGCACAAAAAATCTTGAGACACCCGGAGCAGGAAGCAACGCGTCAACTGCTAGCAGCCATGCCTAGAATCACTCTCGCTCCGCCGTCGTTGGAGCAATGATGCGCTACTTGCTGCGCCGGCTCAGTCACGCCTTGCTTTTATTGGCCGGGGTGTCTGTTCTTACGTTTCTCTTCACGGCCCTGGCTCCCGGAACGTACTTCGACGAAATGCGTATGAATCCGCAGATCGCGCCGGAGACAATAGCAGCGTTGCGTGCTCAATACGGTCTCGACAAACCGCTTCCTCTTCGATACGTATCCTGGTTAAGTTCCTTACTTCAGGGCGAGATGGGATTCTCTTTCGCCTATAACAGCCCCGTAGCGCCACTTCTGCTGGTGCGCGCGCGGAACACGCTGCTCCTGACGATCACCTCCACACTGCTAGCCTGGATGGTCGCTCTACCACTTGGAATATGGAGCGCGGAACGTCTTGGACGACTGCCGGACCGTTTGCTCTCTTGGGGAACCGCGATGCTCTTGGTAATCCCAGACTTGGCCCTTGCACTGGGACTCTTAGTCTTTGCCGTAAGAAGTGGATGGTTTCCGACCGGTGGGATGGCTTCCATCGATTTTGAAGCTCTCTCAGTCTTCAATAAACTGCGCGATCTGGCTTTGCACATGATTCTGCCCGTAACGGCCCTTGTGCTGTCGACCCTCGCTCTGCTCGTTCGTCATGTTCGTGCAGCCGTTGCGGACGTCCTCAATGCCCCATTTCTTCTGGCCGCATTGGGGCATGGGATACCGAAACGCACTCTTCTGTATCGCTACGCGCTTCCGGCTGCGGCGAATCCTCTCATATCCCTGTTTGGTTTCAGCATCGGTGTATTGTTGAGCGGATCGCTGCTCATCGAAGTCGTGATGAGCTGGCCGGGGCTCGGACCATTGTTATTGGAGGCCATTCTGGCGCGCGATTTGTACCTAGTCATCGGAGGTATCCTGTTCTCGACATTTTTCTTGGTCGGAGGAAATTTGCTGGCCGACTTGCTACTTTATTGGGCTGATCCCCGAATCCGGACGGAGAGCAACCCACGATGAGAGTGCGGCGCGCCCTTACGAGATGGCTGGTCGTCCTTGGGTTGCTACATGGAATAGTGATCTGTGCGGGTTTCTTCGCTCCGTATGATCCAGCGGAGCAAGATCGCAAAAGCCCGTACCTACCGCCCATGCGGCTTCACCTCCTGGATAGCCAAGGCCATCTCCACGCGCATCCTTTTGTCTATTCGCTGAAATTGCACAAAGGCTCGTTCGACCAGTATGAGGAAGACACAACGGAAGCTCAGCAGGTGAAGTTTTTTGTCAGCGGCGCTGGTTATCGGTTGTTGGGATTCCTGCCAAGCCGAAGGCACCTTTTCGGTACCGAGAACGCACGAATCTACCTCCTCGGCACTGATGCTTACGGCCGCGACCAGCTTTCCAGGCTTCTGTTCGGTGGCCAGGTGTCTCTCGTCGCAGGCCTGCTGGGTGCGGGAATCACGTTGCTCATCGGCTTGAGTATCGGTGCCGTGGCGGGCTATTTCGGCGGCTGGAGAGATACCCTGCTCATGCGACTAGCCGAGCTCTTCATGGCGTTGCCCTGGCTGTACCTCCTTTTCGCAATTCGTGCATTCCTGCCGCTGACGGTAAGTCCGCTCAAGGCTTTCTTCCTGATCATTGTTGTAATCGGAACGGTAGGCTGGGCACGCCCGGCGCGGCTCGTCCGTGGCGTGGTGCTCAGCGCCAAGGAACGCGACTTCGTTCGCGCCGCTCGGGGCTTTGGAGCAACCAATGGATACTTGCTCCGTCGCCACATTCTGCCGGAAACTTCTAGTGTGCTTTTGACACAAGCGGCCATTCTGATACCACAATATGTGCTGGCGGAGATGACGCTCTCGTTTCTCGGCTTGGGCGTCCCAGAGCCGGTGCCAAGTTGGGGAAACCTTCTCTCAAGCCTGCAGCAATACAGTGTCTTGGTTTCTTATTGGTGGATGTATTTGCCGGCGGTGGTAATAGTGCCGTTCTTTCTAGTCTACTTGGGGTTGGCGAGTTCGTTGCAGGAGCGAGGAGACGCATACAAGATAGAAACGAGAAGTCTTGGAAATCTTACGTGAGAAGAGCGATACCAAATCTCAAACGCTGCTGGATCCTCTCGGTCCTGTTCCTTTCGGTTTTCGCGTTTGTCAGCCATCGTACTACCGCCTCTCCTCAGGAGAAAACTGCAAAAGAAGAATTACTCGTGCTCCCGGAGAAAGTGGGCCGGCCAGGAGGGCGCCTCGTCGTGTCGCTACGTGGCGAACCGAAGACCTTGAATCCCTTGATTGCAGCTGATGCGCGATCCCGCGAAGTTATTGGCGTAATGCAAGCCGACCTAGTCCATATCAACCGGGCAACGCAAGAAGCGGAACCTGCGCTCGCCAAGTCCTGGAAAATCTCTCCAGACGGCCTCTCGTACACACTCGTGCTTCGCCGGGGATTGAAATTCTCGGACGGGCACCCACTTGATGCGGATGATGTGCTTTTCAGTTTCCAGGTTTATCTAGATGAGAGTGTGCACGCCCCGCAGCGAGACCTGTTGATCGTTGGTGGGAAGCCGATCACTGTGCGCAAGGTAGATGCGTATGCGGTTGTCTTTCAATTGGCAAAGACTTACGGCGTAGGCGAAAGGCTCTTCGACGGGCTAGCGATTCTGCCGCGGCATCTCCTGGAAAAACCGTACCAGGAGGGGAAGCTGGGGCAGATTGGATCTTTGGCCACTGCGGCCGGACAATGGGCGGGGCTCGGCCCGTTCCGGCTGAAGGAGTACGTCGCGGGGCAACGATTAGTTCTGGAACGCAATCCTTATTATTGGAAATCCGATGTCCAAGGGAATCGCCTGCCCTATGTGGATGAGCTTGTGTTTTTGTTCGTCCCGAACGCTGACGCGCAGGTCTTGAAATTCCAAGCAGGTGAGACCGATATGATCGGCCAGTTGGGCGCGGAGAATTTCGCCGTGTTATCGCGGCAGCAGCGCGGCTACACAATGATCGATGCCGGGCCGGGCCTGGAGTACAACTTTCTATTCTTCAATCTGAATGACGCCGGCGAGAAGACTTCGCCGGAAATGCAGCGGAAACAAAAATGGTTTCGCGAAGCGAAGTTCCGGCAGGCAGTTTCCGCCGCCGTGGACCGTGAAGCGGTTGTTCGTCTTGTCTACCAGGGTCGAGGCTCCGCGCTTTGGGGGCTGGTCGCGACGGGCAACCGGCGATGGGGGAATGAAAAGCTCGCTCATCCCACACGTTCGCTCGAACGCGCGCGCACACTCCTCAAGGAAGCTGGTTTCTCCTGGAACGCCGGCTCCGACGGAGAATCCTCGCTCTTAGATTCCGACGGGAAGCCCGTGGAATTCTCCATCCTCACGAGCTCTTCGAACGCGGACCGCGCCAAGATGGCTGCCCTTATTCAGGACGATCTGAAGCATCTCGGAATGCGTGTCCAGGTTGTACCCCTCGAGTCTCGCTCTCTGCTCGATCGCGTAACGCAGAGCAGGGACTACGATGCCTGTATCATGGGGATTGCCAGCTATGATGCGGACCCGAATTCCGACATCAGTGTCTGGCTATCGAGCGGCGGACTACACTTGTGGAATCCCTCGCAGGCGCATCCCGCTACTTCTTGGGAAGCCGAAATCGACCGCCTGATCGAAGAACAAATGTCTGCACGTACCTTCGAGCAGCGGAAAAAACTGTATGATCGCGCGCAAGAGATTCTCGCCGAAAATCAGCCAATGATATTTCTGGCGAGCCCGAATATTCTTGCAGGGGCGAAGAAGACCATCGGCAATTTCCATCCCGCCGTTCTGGAACCCTATGTGCTCTGGAACGTGGAGCAGCTCTATCTCAAGAATGGGACGGAGAATGCCACTCGATGAGCCCTTCGTCGACCAAGGCCAGGCTGAAGCCCCCGGCCGCGTGGAACGACACACGCCTTGTGAAAGCGTGTCTCGCGGGCGATGAAGAGGCGTGGTCGGTGCTCATCGACAAGTATAAGGCGCTTATTTATTCGATTCCTGTGAAATACGGATTGTCGCGGCAGGAAGCTGCAGACGTTTTTCAAGCGACCTGTACGGAACTTCTCATCCGCCTGCCCGACTTGCGCGAACCACGCGCGCTGCCCAAATGGCTGATGCAAGTAGCGCACCACGAGTGCTACCGTTGGAAACGGCATAGCCAGCGCTTGGTGAGTCGTGATGGAGAAACGGACATTCCGGAACCAGCAACCCCTGCAATCGCCGATAATCTGATCCAGCAGACACAGGAAGAGCAGATGTTGCGAGAGGCCATGGCGACGCTGACGCCGCAATGCCGTCGACTGGTGGAATTGTTGTTCTTTGAAACTCCATCGCGGTCATACACGGAAGTTGCGGCCGAACTTGGCCTTGCCGTGGGCTCCATCGGATTTACACGACAGAAATGCCTTGAGCGGCTGCGGGGGCAACTTGAGCAACTTGGTTTTGACTGATGCCCGCAACTCTAAAGAAAAACTCAACGGACTCCCTGATCGCCAAGCTGGGGCAGTTATCAAGCGAACCGGCCCGCCGCCTGTTTCTTGCCCAACACAAGACCCTGCTCCGTCAGGATGTTGTCGAGCGTCTCGCCCAACTGGTCTGGGAAAAGGTTCGCATAAGCAGACAAGAAGCGTTCCACCTGGCCGAGGCCGCCGTGCTCATCGCGAAGCGTCTGCGTCGCAAAGAAGCTTTGGCGCCTGGCTTGCGCGCAATGGCAAACGCTTTGTATTCATCTGGGGACAATCGCGCCGCCATCGACCACCATCAGCAAGCTGTCCGGCTTTATGAATCGTTGGGCAATTGGAACGAAGCCGCGCGAACTTTGAGCGGTTCTATCCAACCGATGATCCTGGTGGGGGAGTACGACCAGGCATTTCAGGCCGCGGAGCGTGCCAAGGAGATATTTACTCGTCTGAACGACTCCCGGCGCCTGGCCCGTTTGGAAATCAACGTCGGCAACATCTATCACCGTCAGGATCGCTTCGAAGAATCGATCGCACACTATGAACGCGCTTATGCGGGCCTGCTGCCATACAAGGACACGGAAGGGATCGCTGTGGTCCTCAGCAACATGGCCGTTTGCCTTATTAGCCTCAACGATTTCCCGCGTGCTCTGGCGGCCTATCGAGGGGCCCGTTCCTTCTGCGAGCAGAACAACATGCCTCTTCTTGTGGCGCAGGCGGATTACAACATCGCGTATCTCTATTACCTGCGCGGTGAGTACAGCCGCGCTATTGAGGCGCTCTATGCCGCTCGGCGCGCCTGCGAAGCTACTGGCGACGCCTATCACTTTGCGCTATGCCACTTGGATCTTTCCGACATTTATCTTGAACTGAACCTCAGCGAAGAAGCGCGGGAAATGGCTTATGAAGGATTCCTCCGGTTCGAAAAGCTGGGGATGGGCTACGAAGCCGCAAAAACACTGGCAAATGAAGCGACGGCTTTTGGCCAACAGGGAAAGACAGTCCAGGCACTGGAACGCTTCTCAAAAGCGCGAGAGATGTTTGGACGCGAAAAGAACCTTGTTTGGCCCTGGCTCATCGACTTGTATCAGGCCTTATTACTCTTCCATGAAGGCCGCTACTTTGAAGCTCGGCGTCTCTGCCTCGGTGCTTCCGCTTTTTTCGATCAATCGGCGCTTTCCGGGAAAGCGGTGCTTGCCCACCTGCTGCTGGCGCGCATCGCTCTGCAAGTGGGGGATTCTGCCGAAGCAGAAAAGGAGACGGCCGAATCTCTGGCACGGCTGGAATGCCTCCAGACGCCAGTGCTTGCTTATCAAGCTCACTTGCTTGAAGGACAGATCGCTCAGGCTCGCGACGATCGCCAAACAGCGCACCAGGCCTACTTGGAGGCCAGGAAAGCGCTGGAAACCTTGCGCAGCCGATTGCAAGGCGAAGAACTGAAAATCTCATTTGTCAAAAACAGGATGGAGGTCTACGAAGCACTCGTGGATTTGTGCATTTCGGGAGACGGAACAGACACCTCCGCCGAGGAAGCTTTTGGGTGCATGGAAGCCGCAAAATCGCGCAGCATGATCGAAATGATATTTCAGAGCGGGCAGAGCCTTCCGCTGGGAGACACGGGCCAGAGCGATCTCGTCCGCAGGATCAGGGACCTCCGCGAAGAGCTCAACTGGTATTACCACCGCATCGAGCTTGAGCAACTGCGACCCGAAGAGAAATCCCACGAAAGGCTCGAAGGCCTGCAGGAAAAAGCGCAATCGCACGAGAAAGAATTATTGCGAACTCTTCGCGAACTCCCCGCGCATGAACGGGAGAACGCCACGCTCGAAGCTCCTGCGGATTTTTCTCTCGGAAAGCTGCAAGCCCATCTTCCGCAGGATGCAACCCTCGTTGAGTATTTTGTGGCTGGCGATCGCCTCGTTGCCGCCGTCATCACACGCGAGAACATCCATATTCAACCCGTGACTGTGCTCTCCAGAGCCGCTCACTTTCTGCAATTGCTGCGCTTTCAACTTTCCAAGTTTCGCATGGGCAGCGAATACGTCCGGCGATTTGAAGAGCCGCTCTTGCGTGCAACGCACAGTCATCTGGAAACGCTTTATAGCGAACTCATCGCCCCCCTGCGCCCATTTTTCTGGGGCAAGCACCTTATTTTCGTGCCGCACGGCCCTCTGCATTTCTTGCCCTTCCACGCTTTGCGAAACGGGGACGAGTATCTCTGCGATTCCTTCAGAGTTTCCTACGCCCCCAGCGCGACGGTTTTCTCCTGGTGCCAGGAAAAGTCGGTGAGCGCGAGCGAGAATTCCCTCATTTTTGGGATTGCCGACGAGCGAGCACCCCAAATCTTGCAGGAGGCCCATTCCGTAGCGTCGCTCCTTCCCAAAGCGTCGCTCCACGTGGGAGACCGGGCAACCTCCTCTGTCCTTCGCGAACAAGGTCCGCAGAGCGGCTTGCTTCATATTGCCACTCACGGCATCTACCGCCAAGACAACCCGATGTTCTCTGGGATTCGGCTGGGCGATGGCTATTTGAATTTATACGACCTCTATCAGATGCGGTTGGACGCCAGGCTTGTAACGTTGAGCGGCTGCGCCACGGGAATGAATTTCGTCGCGGCCGGTGATGAATTGCTTGGACTTCAGCGGGGTTTATTCTGCGCCGGAGCCACTACGTTGCTGTTGTCCTTGTGGGATGTGCACGACCAAAGCACCGCGCACTTGATGCAACATTTTTATCGGGAGTACATTCGAACCGGCAACATGGCAGGTGCCCTTCAGCTCGCCATGCAAGAACTTCGTCGCCAAAATCCCCACCCTTACTTCTGGGCGCCCTTCGTCCTGGTCGGTAAACTTACTGATTCTGCAAGGCTTACATGATCTTTCAAGCTCTTATATTTCCCGGGCTTCTGCCTTCCCTTATGCCGTGAGGGTGTTACATCGTCCCTTCTACCGGGGAGTGTTGGGGCGCAGAAAGGAATCTGGGGGGAAGAAATGGAACATTTTAAAACGGAGAATTGGATCGATTTTGTGAATCAGGCTGTTGACGCCAGCGAGAAGAATTTGATGGAGCAACACCTGAAGCAGGGCTGCAAACGCTGTACCGAGACAGTTTCGCTGTGGCAAAGAGTTCGGCAATCCGCGGCTTCGGAAGCGATTTACCAGCCTCCGGAGGACGCGGTCAGAATCGCCAAGGCAACCTTCGCAGGAGCCGGGTTGACACGTCAAAGAAAGGGAGCGGGCAGCCGCATCAAGGTTCTCTTCGACAGTTTTCTGCAACCCGTTTTCGAAGGAGCTCGATCGGCAGGTGTCGGCACGAGGCAGATGCTTTATCGCGCGGACCCATTTCAGATCGATGTTCAGGTGGAGGCCAAGCCAGGGGGGAACCGTATCGTAGTCACTGGCCAGCTTCTCGACATGAGCGATCCTGGAGTTGTCCGTCGCGACGCCCGCATCGTTCTTTCTAATATGCGGGGACATGTCGTGCACGCCGTCACCAATCAGTTTGGCGAGTTCAGTGGAGAGATTGAGAACAGTGGAGATTTGCAGATGACGTTCTCAAGCGGCGGCAGCCTCCCAATCGTGATTTCTCTCCGGGATGCGCTTGGCAATCTGGAGGGCGCCAAGCGATGAGCGCCAAGCAATCCAGGCGGTTGGCCGGCATCACAGCCCTGGTACAAGAGTACCAAGACCGCTGGCAAGTTTGTTTAGACGGGAAGACCCACTCGTACTATTGGCTCGAAAGGTTTGTCCAATGAAACTAGGCGGGCAAGCACTCGCGCTAAGAAACGAGCAACTCAACTGTAGGAGAGCCCCCAGGGGCTTTAACTATGAAACGTATCACCATCATTGTCGCGATGATCGTCCTCATGCTCGGTGCTGCAAAACCCGCTGCAGCGCAAAACCGCTACATCGTGCGCACTACAGGCGGCCTGTCCTCCGTCCTGAATCTGTGCAATCTCCTTGGATGCCAAGTGAAGGGCGGCTTGGATGGCTCGGTCGGCCAGAACTTTCTTGTGACCTCTTCCAACAACCTTCTCGCAAACATTATTAACGGTGGACTGACGCTCGTCGAATCCCTTCTTGGGATCGTGAGCGTGGAGGCCGACCGCCTCCTGCCCATCCCTCAGCCATCTGTCAATAGCATCCCTTCCGGTCTCTACGACACCGCCCCAGTGAATTACTACGGAGCCGTCGTTTGGCACGGTTATGCCGCGCAGCCTGCCGCCCAAATCATCAGGCTTCAGGATGCGCAAAACGGCTTTCGCATCGGAGGCACAGGTATCGTAGCCGTGATTGACACGGGCGTAGACGTCAATCATCCCGTTCTTTCCTCCGTACTTTTGCCAGGATATGACTTTACACGCAACCAGCCAGGCGCTTCGGAATGGCTCGACGTGTCCGGTTTGCAAAACGGCTACGTCGACACCAACACATCGAACCAGCAGCCAGGTTATGTGCAACAGTCCACCGCGGCTGTACTCGACCAATCGACCGCCGCAGTACTGGATGGCGGACCGTACTCCGCATTTGGCCACGGTACCATGACAACTGGCCTGGTCCACTTGGTGGCACCCAATGCCCGAATCCTTCCGCTAAAGGCCTTTTCCTCTAATGGTGTTGGCTACCTGTCGAATATCGTGGCCGCTCTCTACTACGCGGTTCAGCACCATGCCAACGTCGTGAACATGAGCTTCGATCTCGCCTCTTCTTCGCCGTCGCTGACTCAGGCGGCCGCCTACGCCAATAAAGCGGGCGTCGTCCTTGTCGCCGCCGCAGGAAACGAAAGCACGAGCGCGCCGGTTTATCCCGCTGCGCTGAACAACTACGTTGTTGGGATTGCCTCGACGACGAACTGGGACAGCCGTTCATCTTTCTCGAATTATGGCGTAACAGATGTCTGGATCGCCGCGCCAGGAGAGAACATCATCAGCACATTTCCTGGCGGCACTTACGCTAGTGCCTCTGGCACCTCGTTCAGCTCTCCCATCACCGCTGGTACAGTGGCTCTGATGCTCAATGCAAAGTCGTCATCCTTGAATCAGAGCCAAGCAGCCAGCGCGCTGTCCCATGCGATCAAGCTTACTCCGGACCTCAATCGCGGGCGCCTGGACGTGTATCAGGCGGTTTCTGCTTGGGTAAACAGTTCCGGCTCAACCTCTGGCGGTTCCGGCTCTTGCTTCTTGCTCTGCTGGTAGCTCCAATGGCGAATTACCAGATTCCAGCGCCCGCGGAGGCTTCCACGTCCTCTGGGGCGCCGGAATCTCTCCGCGTTAAACAGCTCGAAGAGCAAGTTGCCGCGCTTCGCAATTCGGTCATCTGCGCGTTCAATCAGCTCCTCGACTTGAAGGATCTCAACACCGGCGTCCACAGCACCCGGCTCGCGGAATGGGGTATGCGCGTCGGGCAGGAACTGGGCTTGGAAGAGGCCGAGCTTCAGAATCTCGAGGTTGCCGCGCTCCTGCATGACATCGGCAAAGTAGGCATCCCGGATTCCATCCTTCGCAAGCCCGAACGTCTCGATCCGGATGAATACGCCCTCATGAAAAAACATTCCGAGTACGGCTGGGCTGTGCTGCGCATGCTCCCCGGTTTCGAGCGCGCCGCTCTTGATATTCTCCATCATCACGAATCTTTCGACGGAAAGGGCTACCCCGCGGGGCTCAAGGAGACCGAAATTCCCATTGTGTCGCGCATCGTCTGCGTCATCGATGCATTTGATGCCATGGTCTCTTCTCGTCCGTATCGAAAGGGTCTGCCCTTCGAGGAAGCGGTACGGCGGCTCAATGAGGCAAGCGGCACTCAGTTTGACCCTGTTGTCGTCCGGTCGTTCCTTTCTTTCGCCGAAGCAGAAATTTCCACCGTCTTTGCTGCCGCTGGGACCTCCGTCTCCTCCGCTCTCTAGCCCCTTAACGCCCACGGGGCACTCAATCAACTCCTCTACCAGCCCTCGGGCGCTTGGTCAGCCGTCCTCTCAAGAGGCCATGTTGCACTAACTGTTTCTCTTCGTTAGATTTGTAGTGCCCGTGCCCGGGTGGCGGAATGGCAGACGCTGAGGACTTAAAATCCTCCGGGGATTTTTCCTCATGTGGGTTCGACTCCCACCCCGGGCACCAGTCCGCTTGTTAGCATGCAGAATCGCCAGAGCTCATTCACATCGGCATGATGGTGCTCAACACCGGTCCCGCAAATCTTGCCGGCCACAAACTCCGCGAGGGCTGATCAAGAAATGTCAGCGCGAAACTCGAGACCCCTGCTCGCCGCCGTCCCCTCCCTATTCCTGTTTGTCGCTGCTCTGCTTCCTCTTGCCCTGCTCCTTGCTGGTCCCGGCGCCTCCCCGCAGATCTCGCAACGGCGTGCCCATCTCGGTTTCGACCGAAACGATTACCCGGGCGATGCGGTGCTGCCTATTCTGCGCCAATCCTTTTCGTTCACTGGTTACTGGCTCGGTCCTCCTCCCGGCGCCCAAACAAATTCCTGGCTCGGCAAACGCAAACTCCTTCGTTCGTTGGGTTTCGGTTTCTTGGTTCTTTACAGCGGCCCGCAAAGCAGCGAACTCCACCAAAAGTGGTCGGAGGAGCACGTGTTCAGCGGTCACAAGAGTTTGTTGTCCTCGGCCATGAAAAGGGGGGCAACCGACGCGCGCCAAGCCGCCGCAGCCGCAAAGAAGGATGGCTTTCCTTCGCGCACCGTTATATTCATGGATATCGAAGAGGGCGGCCGCTTGCCTGCCGTATACCACGCTTACCTTCGCGCCTGGGTCGATCAGTTGGCACGCGCTGGTTATCGCGCAGGCGTCTACTGCTCCGGCATGCCCGTTGACGAAGGTGGCGGCGTCACCATCATTACAGCCGACGACATACGCAACAGCATTGGTAAGCGTGACCTCGCCTATTGGGTCTTCAACGACGCCTGCCCTCCCTCGCCGGGATGCGCTGTCCCGCAAAATCCGCTACCTCCATCCGCCAGCGGACTGCCTTACGCCACCGTTTGGCAATTCGCGCAGTCGCCGCGCCGCAAACAATTGACCGCGCGTTGTGCTTCTACCTATTTTGCCGATGGCAATTGCTACGCTCCCGGCGACAACGCGCACTCCTGGATTCTCGACATCAACTCCGCCGATTCTGCGGATCCTTCGCATGGCAAATGAGATCTTAGGAAGAAAAAGGGCGGGTATTAGCCGCCCTCATAACTTTCCAGTTGTCGATGCGAATCAGATTTGTCCCATTCCGCCATCCACATTGATTTCCACGCCGGTAATATATGAAGCGTCTTGCGAAGCCAGAAACGCCACCGCGCCGGCCACTTCCTCCGGCTGTCCAAACCGCTTCATCGGAACTTTCGCAACGATTTCCTTCGCGAATTCATCGATCGCTTCTTTTGAAAGCCCGGTTCTCCCAAAGATAGGCGTAACAATTGGTCCCGGCGCAACCGTGTTCACGCGGATTCCGCGCCCTGCCAGTTCCGCTGCTGCTGTTCTCGCCAAAGAGCGCAGAGCTGCTTTGGTTGCCGAATACGCACTGGCACCAACCGTCCCCTTCCTGTCCGCCACGCTGGTATTCAAAATGATCGACGCCCCGTCGTTGAGCAGCGGCAGCGCTTTCTGGATTGTGAAATACGCGCCCTTGATGTTGATGTCAAATTGCTCGTCGTATAGCGTCTCCGACGTATCCGCTAGCGGCGCGAACTTTGCCACTCCCGCGTTCACGAACAGCACGTCAATCTTTCCAAGCTTCTTCGAAACTTCCGCATACAGCTTGTCCACGTCTGCGAGTTTGGCCACGTCCGCCTGCACCGCCAGCACGCCGTTGCCAATCGTTTTGACCGCCTCGTCCAGCGTTTTCTTGCTCCGGCCGGCGATAGCCACTTTTGCTCCTTCTTCCTGTAAGCGCTTCGCGGCGGCCAGCCCGATACCGCTATTTCCGCCCGTCACCACCGCTACTTTTCCTTCGAGTCTTTTCATGTCGTTCTCCCTGTACCTGCCGAATTGACTGCCCGGCCATGCCGCCGGAACTCTTGATCTACCGTCCCTGGCGCCCGTTACAATTCGATACTTAGATGAACATCGAAATATTCGGTTGCATGAATGTTGGGCCAGCTCCGCGGAGGGCCGGAACACTTGTGGCGAGAAGGACTGCAGGTTCGCTACACTGGAGACAGGTCATGGATCGCGCCCAAGTTGAAAAAATCTCGAAAGCTCTGGCCGATGAAACTCGCCTCCGGATCTTTGAGGCCATCTCCCGCACCAAACGCATGAATTGTGGAGAAATCGTGTCGATGCGCGGCGTCACTCCCGCAACCGTTTCGCACCACTTGAAGATTCTCAGTGAAGCCGGTCTGATCGCCTGCCGCCGCGAAGGCCAATTTGTTTATAGTGAGGCCGTTCCCGAAACCATCGAAGCGTACACGCGCGCGCTCTCAAAAATCGCCAGCGGCAAGAAAACCTCGCGTCGCGGATTTCTCTCCCGTGCCGCAAAAAACGCCTCGGCCCTGGTTTGCTCTCAGTTTCTTCCGTCCGCACTTCGTGCCTCTCTTTTCTCGCAAAGCGCTCCGCCAAAAACCTCTCCCAACAATTCAGTGCGGCCGCAGCTTGCGCTCACCTTTGACGATCCGACGCTCTCCCTCGGTTCCGTGGTGAAATGGCCGGAAGCCAACAGCCGCTTGTTGAAAGCGATTTCCGGGAAAGATGTTCATGGCGCGCTTTTTGTTTGCGGCATGCGCGTGGACGATGCCGACGGTGCCAAGCTGCTTTCCGCATGGGACCAGGCGGGCCACCTCATTTGCAATCATTCCTATTCGCACAAATTCTATGGCGAGCGGACGAGTTATGCTGACTTCGCCGCCGATTTTATGAAAAACGAAAGAGTGCTCGCTCCCTATCGCAACCGTACCGCGCTATTCCGCTATCCTTTCCTGAAGGAGGGCGACACCGCCGACAAGCGCGATCGGTTTCGCGCTCTGCTCAAGGACAGAGGTTACCGCGTCGGCCATGTCACCATTGACGCTTCGGACTGGTACGTCAGCCAGCGCTTCGTCGATCGCCTTGCTAAGCAGCCCAACGCTGCCATCTCTGCTTATCGCGATTACTTGATCGCCCACCTCCTGGATCGCGCCGCGTTCTATCGCCAATTAACTCTCGACGTACTCGGCCACGACATTCGCCACACACTGTTGATGCACTTCAATCCCCTGAACGCCCGCGTGCTTCCTGACGTCATGAATGCCTTCGAAGCTGCCGGGTGGCAATGGATCGATGCCTCTCTCGCGTTTGAAGATCCCATCTTCCGCAGCCAGCCGCGGACCCTCCCCGCCGGAGAAAGCCTTGTCTGGGCCTTAGCGAAGGAGACGAGGCGTTTCGAGAATCGCCTTCGCTACCCCGGCGAGGACGACGTGTACGAAAAGCCGAAGATGGACGCTCTTGGCTTGTAATTTAATTTACGCTTGTAACCCCGCTGGCAGGCCCGATCCAGTTCTCAATCCAAGGACGCTGTCCGCCGCCCTTCTTTCCCTTCTTCTTCGCCTCCGCTATCTCTTTCAGGCCAGGGAATTTGCGTCATCTTGTTGCTTTTCGGGACAATCATCTCCTTTCCTTTGTGCCTTTTACCACTACGCCGCATCTAACCGGGGTATAATGTATTGTTCATATTTTTAACGCATAGCACCCATCAAAATAATTCGTGGGGCTGTCTGGGAGGAATGCAGTTAAGGTGTTTCTAGAGGCGGTGAGCAGCTACCCAGAGCTGACCACCAAGAAAGGCTGCGACGGGAGTACTAGTACATGACAAAACAATTTCTACTCGCCAGCGACTTTGACCAGACGCTTAGCTTCAACGACTCGGGAGTCGTTCTTAGCGAGCTAATCGGTTTTCATGGATTTCACGACAAAGTGAAAGGCCTTGCCGAAATGAATCTCGTTCAGCAGGGCGCGGAGCTCAGCTACCTGATTCTGCATGATCCGGATTTTCGAAAAGTGCGCCGCGAGCATCTGGCCGAGACGGGCAAGCGCATCCGCCTGAAGCATGACGTCGCGCTGTTTGCGCGTGCGCTAGACAATCTCGCCGAGGGCTACAAATTTCACTTCAATGTCATTTCTGCCGCGCCGCAGGAGATTATCGAATCGGCGCTCGAGGGCATTGTCCCGCCAGACCACATTTTCGGTACCCGTTTCCGCTACAAGGAAGCGACCGGTGAGGTCGACTCCATCATTCGCGCCTCGGCAGGATGGGGCAAGATCACCGTGCTCGAGGAGCTGCGTTCCACCCTCGGCATCAGCCATGACAGCATCATCTACATGGGGGATGGCAGTTCCGACCTGCCGGTCATGATGCACATCAACCAGTACGATGGTCTCACGATCGCGGTTTCGGAAGCCAAGTTCATCACGCGCGTGGCCAAGCGCACCGTGGTCAGCGACAACGCTATGAGCGTTCTCGTCCCGGTGTGCGAAAAAGTCCTGCGCTGGGACTCCGCCAAGATCCGTCGTTTCTTCGGCTCTTTCGGCCTCACATTGCTGGAGTGGGAAAAGGTGCGCACCGACGTGGTCACCATCCAAGACTCCAGCGAGCAGGTGCCTGCAGCCACGGCGTCCCAACTCAACGCCTAACTGTGTCTGATTCTGCAGGGGCCGGGCTTTAGCCCGGCCTCTCTTTTTTTGTTATTCTCTTTCCCTCCGGAGGCCCAAATGTCCAGGAAATCTATTCTTATGGTCGTCGGCGATTATGTGGAAGACTACGAAGTGATGGTCCCATTTCAGGCGCTGCTGATGGTCGGTCACTCCGTCCATGCCGTCTGTCCGGGCAAGAAATCCGGCGATGTCGTTCCCACCTCCATACACGATTTCGAAGGCGATCAGACCTACACCGAAAAGCGTGGCCACAATTTTGCGCTCAACGCTACTTTCGATCAGATCAAGCCCGAAGACTACGACGCTCTTGTCATCCCCGGTGGCCGTGCGCCGGAATACATTCGTCTGAATCCGCGCGTTATCGAAATTGTCCGTCACTTCTCTAAGGCCAATAAGCCGATCGCCGCCATCTGCCACGCAGCGCAGGTTCTTGCCGCTGCGGGAGTGCTGCAAGGAAAGAAGTGCAGCGCCTATCCGGCCACCGGCCCAGACGTTACTCTTGCTGGCGGCACGTACGTCAGTCTCCCGATGACCGACGCCATTGTCGACGGCAACCTCGTCACCGGCCCTGCCTGGCCTGCGCTCAATTCCTGGCTCGCCAAGTTCCTGGGCGTCCTGGGCACAAAAATCGAAGTGTAAATTCCAAATCGAAGATTTGAATTCGGCCATTCTGAAAAACGAATGCCTTCTTGGCCTTCTTGGCTCTTCCTAAAAACTCATTCGTAGAGGATAATTTTCTGTTCGGCATCTCACGAAAGGGCAATTCGTAGTCTCATGGCAAACGTCAACACCAAGAGAGGCGTCATCGGCATCCTCACCGGAGGCGGTGACGTTCCCGGTCTCAACCCAGCGATCCGCGGCGTCACTCTCCGCGCCATTCGCGAAGGCTATCAGGTTATCGGTATTCGCCACGGCTGGGCCGGCCTCGTCGATATGGTCCGCGAAAAGGATTACGACAACTCTGACAACTTCTTTCTCCTCGACGAAGAAATCGTCGATCGCTCCGGCCGCACCGGTGGCACTTTTCTCCATTCTTCCCGCACCAATCCTGGCCGCGTCACCAAATCCAATGTCCCTTCGCATCTCAAGGATAAATTCACCGCTGAAAAAAACGACCTCACTCCGGAAGTCCTCAAGAATCTCGCCTGGCTCGGGATTGACACTCTCATTCCCATCGGCGGCGACGACACCCTCAGCTATGGCGTTCGTCTCCACAAAGAAGGCTTCAAGGTCATCGGCATTCCCAAGACCATGGACAATGACGTCCCTGGCACGGACTATTGCATCGGCTTCAGCACCTGCGTCACCCGCACCATTCAGATGGTCAACAGCCTTCGCACTTCCGCCGGCTCCCACGAACGCTTCATGGTTCTCGAAGTCTTTGGCCGCTACGCTGGCTTTACCGCCATGCTTCCGACCATGGCCGGCGCCGCCAATCGCTGTGTCATCCCGGAATTCAAATTTAATATCGAGCATCTTACCGAGCTGCTGGTCGCCGACCGCCGCAAGAATCCCAGCCGCTACTCCATCGTGCTCGTCTCCGAAGGCGCCATGTTCGAAGGTGGCGAAATGATTTTCGAGAGCGAGAGTACCGACGCCTACGGCCACAAAAAACTCGGTGGCATCGGCGACGTCGTTGCCGAAAAGGTGCGCGACCTCTCCGCCAAATTCAACAACGGCAAGAAAATCGACGTCATCAATCAAAAGCTCGGCTATCTCGTTCGCTGCGGCGATCCCGACGCCATTGATTCCATCGCACCCATGGCGTACGGCAATCTCGCTCTCGATCTCCTCTTGAAAAATGTCAGCGGCCGTCTCGTCGTCCTCAAGAACGGCCACTATGACAACATTCCTCTCGAAACTGTCACTGCTACCAAAAAGGTCGTCAATGTCAAGGAACAGTACAATACTGATCGCCTTCGCCCGCAATATGCCAGCTTCGAAATGCGCCCGCTCTTCCTCATGACCAACGAAGTGCGATAGTCTCTCTCCCGATATCTTGCGTGGATAACGCAAGCTGTTGAGGGAGGATCCCAATCTACGTACTCGGGATTGACGTTGGCACCGGAGGAACGCGCGCCCTCATCATCGATGACCGCGGCCGCCTCGTTTCTTCCGCCACGGAAGAGCACCAACCTTTCGCTTCGCCGCAAATCGGTTGGGCCGAACAGCACCCCGAGGATTGGTGGCGTGCCACCTGCATCGCGGTTCGCAAGGCCATCGCGGATGCCAAGCTCAGCGCCGAAGAGATTGCTTGCGTCGGCTTCTCCGGCCAGATGCACGGCGCGGTCCTGCTGGATCAGAAGGGAAGCGTCGTTCGTCCCGCTTTGATCTGGTGTGACGTCCGTACAGAGAAGCAGTGCCGC
>Ga0137401_10000175_pt1 | contig 22396 bp, 21 predicted proteins | sample CZOMad1_1_16fung_FD_108286 | JGI IMG/M metagenome (GOLD analysis project Ga0137401, IMG submission 108286) | Vadose zone soil fungal communities from Angelo Coast Range Reserve, California, USA - CZOMad1_1_16fungal (Illumina Assembly) | ecosystem: Environmental > Terrestrial > Soil > Vadose...
GACGGTCTGCCCCGAGGCTGGATCAAGCGCATGAAGCGCACCATCCGCACCCTGGGCTGGCGCTTCAACGCCGACCGCATGGTAATGGACTACACGACGAAGTGTTACGTCCCCGCCGCAGGCGGCACATCCAGCGACATGCACAGGTCGTAAGTGGCCGGTGTAGTCGCGGGCGCCCCGCCCGCGCGGTCTTGTTCTGCCTTTGATCCGGCCGAAGCTCCACGGAGCCCGTGTGGCGCGGGCACTCCTGCCCGCGTGGTCTTCAGCAAACCACTACGTTTTGGAACGTTTCTTCCGCAGCGCAGCTCTCTTCTTCTTAGCTAGGTCCCGCTTCTTCAGCAGTTTCTTCCTTCGAGCCACTTCCTCGTCCGAGTACATGGTCCCGCGACAGTTCCTCGCCTTGCAGTGGCAAATGGACTCATCGTTCAACTCGCCGTCGTAAAGGTTGTAGTCGTAAGTAAGTTCTTCGCCGGCCTTGATATTCCTCAGCGCAAAGATGTAAACCCGACCACCAATCTCATCCGGTTCGCAGTTGGGAGCGCAGGAGTGGTTGATAAACGCCGCAATGCCCTCGCCATCGATCACGTGCTTCTCGTCATCCAAGCCGAACAAGTAGGTTCGCACGGCTTTCCTGTACTTCTTGTTGGCTTCGGCCACCGTAAGCCGCGGCCCCGTGTACTCCACAATTTGTGTACCTTTTTTGATGGCAGCTTTGGTGTAGCAACCGGCGTTGTGAATTTTCGAGCGGCGAATGACAAGGCTCATATGAGGATCGGGGACCTGGACTTGGATTTGTTGGCTTAGATGGGTGAAGTGGATTGGTAAGGAAGACGAACCGCTTAGCCCCGTTCGAAAGCGTGCTTCTGATCTAAGGCTTGCAGCGCAGACTCTTGCGCTGCTTCAAAAGCATCGGCGTGCTCCAGCATCCCTTCGAGCGCTGTCGCTGAATCGCCCTCGATCTTCATCACCCCGCGAGCCCCCATCTGCTGCGCCAACGCCAGCAGCTTCTCCGGAGTCGTTCCCAGATACTGAGCGTCCACAGCATCAGCGATCAAGGCGGCGGAACTGCTGACTTTCCCCTGCCAATAGACTTTACGCAGCAAGAACTCGCAGATCTGCTCGTCACTGGCCGGATGAAACGACCAGCGATCGCGCTTGAAATCATAGTGGCGGCTGGAGAAGGGAAGCGGGATCAACTTCGCAGATTTCAAAAACTCGATCTGATAGCGGTCAATCTCTTTGCGAAGAGCATTCAACGTCGGTGACTCCGCATCCTTCGGTTCCAGCGACGGCAGCACGCCTCGCACGGTCTGCGAAACGTTGACCGCGACCTTCGCGTGCAAATCTTTACCCACCGGACGAATCTCCGAATGCAGCGTCCAGAAATCCGCGCCGGAAGTCGACGGATGATACGGCCAATCCAACCGAATCAACAGCGCTAATCCAGAAATCGTGACGTAAACCTTCTGCCCGCTACCATTCGTACTCATCTGCAAGCGATTCCTTCAGGGGGATTTCGAATCTCTATGATCTTTCCAGCTTGGATCCTCTACATTATTGAACTACACAACGCCCGCGCGCGCCTCAAAAAACTCTTCCACACTGCCCAGAATCTCCGGTCCATTGCGTGCCTCATAAATTGCCTTCCGCAGCGCCGCTCCGCCGGGAACGCCGTGGGTGAACCACGACGCAAATTGCTTCATCTTGCCTTCCATACCCGGCAACTCTTCTTCAATCAGCATCTGAAAGTAAGTCCGGATCATAACGTAGCGGTCCACCTCCATAGGTTCGGTATAAGTCCCAGTCTCCGTGAACTGGGCAATCTGACGGAAGATCCACGGATTCGCCGGAGCCATACGCCCAATCATGACGGCATCGCACCCGGTCTGCGCCACCATCGCGCCCGCATCTTCCGGGGAGCGAATGTCGCCATTGCCAACCACCTTGATCTTGACGGCATCCTTCACTGCCGCAATCCACTCCCAGCGCGCGTTTCCGCTGTAGCCCTGTTCCCGCGTCCGCGCATGCAGCGCCACCGCGCAAAGTCCGCACTGCTCGGCCAGTTTCGCCAGTTCCACGCAGACAATCTCGTCGTCACTCCAACCCGCCCGAAACTTCACGGTAAACGGAATCTTCACCGCTGAGCGCACGGTCTCGAAAATCTTCCCAATCAACGGCAAGTCGCGCAGTAGTCCCGATCCCCCATTGCACTTCACAACCTTCTTCGCCGGGCATCCTAGATTTAAGTCCACCAGATCGAACCCAAGATCCTCCACTAGCTTCGCCGCTTCACCCAGCACCGCCGGATTGCTTCCAAATAACTGCGCGGAAATCGGATGCTCATCTTCATAGAAGTGGAGATACCGTCCGCGCGCCTTCAAATCCCGCAGCACGCCATCCGCCGAGGTGAACTCGGTCATGATCAACCCGCACCCACCCAGATTGCGGATAAATCTCCGAAACACCGTATCCGTAACCCCAGCCATCGGCGCCAGCACGGTCGCCGGACGAATGACAACCCCGCCCAAATCCAACGATGGAGGCACGGGCGTTCCCGCCCGTGGAAGGGCGTCCGTCGCGGACCAACCGGCCGTCGACCCGTCCGAATTGTCGCAGTATTTCCGCATGCAACCTAATTCTACCGCCCACAAACAAAACCCCCGGTTTCCCCGGGGGTTCGTGAACTCTCTCAAGCCCAAAGGCCAGAAACGCTACTTCTTCACCGCTTCGCCCGCCTTGCCATACTTGCGACGGAAGCGCTCCACGCGGCCCGCCGTATCCATCAGTTTCTGCTTGCCCGTGAAAAACGGATGGCACGCCGCACAAATTTCCACCGAGATATCGCTCTTTTGCGTCGACCGTGTCACAAACTGGTTGCCGCAGGCGCAATGCACGCGCCTTTCGCTGTACACCGGATGAATCGCTGCCTTCATAATGCTTCCCAACCCTTCTCTAGAATCCCTCTATTTTAGCGGAATTCCACAGCCACGGCAAACCTGACTGGCTGTAGGCGCCCAAGCTCTCTCTAGGCGCATTGACTTAGACTCACGAATGGAGGAAAGGATTCCTCCCGAAGTTTCTAGGTCACTTAGAGCGTCCTCTTGCTCTTGACTACTTGGCTTTCGCCGACTCCGCCGCCTTCTTCGCCTTCACCGCATCCTCCGTCCATGGAGGCACGATCCCATTCACTCGCCCATCGGCGATCGCCTGCCCCAGGTGCTCCGCCGCATGCCGCACCACAAAGAGCAGCACCCCGCGCTCGGTATTCTTCCCGCCGAACCAATCCAGACTCTTCTCCAAATCCGCATCAGGCATGGCAGTGATCGCCTTGCGGGCATGTGCAAAGGACTCCTTCAGCACCGCTATCACCTTGGCCTTGTCAGTCGTCGACTTCTCGAGGCTTTTGATGTCAAGCCCCGCCGGCGCCGCCGCCCCCACCATTTGATAAATGTTGTAATTTGCCGCCGCCACGTGCAAAAACACCTCGGCAATCGACCGCACCTCCGCTGCCGGACGCCACGTGTACTTCTCCGCAGGAATGGCTCCGGCCAGGTGTACAAACTTGTCCTCCTGAATCATCACCTCGGCCAGCACTTCGGATCGAAAGCCTGTCACTCCGGGAGTTCCGTCCTTGTAAGGGTTCACTTGAGCGGACAGTGGCAATGCCGCGAATGCCACGAACAGGCATAGAAGGGAAGTCGCACGTTTCATCGAGAATCTCCTGAATAAGCTGGCTGCAACTTCATTCCTACCAAACTCAAGTGGGCCCAACAACGCCGCTCGTCCCGCCAAACCGTGTTTTGGCTGCAAAGAAAAAGGAGAGCCGACGCCACCTTCGACCCCTGCAGGCCGGGTGCTACTTTTCCGCGCGCTCCATCATCAGTGTCACGATTCGTCCGACCAGAACCAAAGTCGCGCTGCAAAATAAACCCTTTGCCACAAAATACGTCGATATGCTTCCCGCCAATATTCCCTCGGGCTTAAACTTTCCATCGTCGTGTGTCGCCGCCCACAGACATAGCGCCAGCACGAGGGCGGCCACAAGCGGATTCACAATTCTGAGGTAAGTCTTCATGTTTTCCCCCCGCGGAACGTTATCACGAACACGCAAACAAAAAAAGGCAGAGCCGAAGCTCTGCCACTCTACCGCTAGTCCCCGGGGCCGTTACTTCTTGTTGATGGCCTTCTTCAAATCCGCTCCCGGCGTGAACCGCGCCACCTTGCGCGCGGCAATCTTGATGGTTGCACCCGTTTGCGGGTTGCGTCCGTTGCGTGCCTTGCGCGCCGCAACGCCGAATGTTCCAAATCCAATCAACGCCACCCGGTCGCCCTTTTTCAGCGCGTGAGTGATGCTCTCCACCGTCGTATCAATCGCCGACGCGGCCTGAGTCTTAGTGAGCCCGCATCCTGCTGCTATCTTGTCTACTAAATCGCCTTTGTTCATCAGTCTCTCTCCTCCGAGGAAGTAGTGGCGCTGGCACCGTTGTACGAACGGCCCAAAGCCCTTGATAGGAGCCATTCTCGCCCCGATCCCCGGAATGTCAACTGTGAAAATCCGCGCCAAATAGCCCTTTCAGGCTATGTACCTTCACGAAGCCCAATAAACATGCGCCTTTCACGCAATGCCCAGTACACGCTTAGTTACGCCACACGTTCGTGCTTCACCGCTACGCTCAAGTGGTGCCAAGGCTTGCGTGGCGGGGGCGCCCCCGCCCGCGAACCAGTGCCCTACGCCGCAAACTCGCGCTCTCACCAATCCGACTCCCTCGTAGGGACAAGCGCCCTCGCCTGTCGAGCGAGCGATGCTCCATAAGTGCCACGCTTCCCACAGCTTTTCCCACTCCTCCACAGCTTCTGCACAACCGGATCCCACCCGCCCCTTGCGTTCCCGCGGCTTCACGTAGCAGAGTGGAAAGAGAAGATGAAAAAGAGACCATGAATCTGACATTAGCCAACTCCCCGCGCCCCGACGCCTGCCCGCTCTGTGACGGCACCGGCTGGAAGCCCACCACCGAAGGAAACATCCGCCGCGTAACCCGTTGCGACTGCCGCCTCCACGCCCGTTCGCAATCTCTGCTAGCCGCCGCCCGCATTCCCAAACGCTACGAGCACTGCGAACTCACCAATTTCGAGTTCGACGGCCCGCATCGCTCGCTAGCCCCTGCCCGCATGGCCGCCTGCAAGTTTGCCGAAGAATATCCACTCGATGCCACAGGTCTTCTCCTCATCGGCTCCATCGGCGTCGGTAAAACCCATCTCGCCGTGGGCATGATCAAGGAACTCATCCAAAGCAAAGGCATCCCGTGCCTCTTTACCGACTACCGCGAGCTACTCAAACAAATCCAGAATTCCTACAACGCCTCAGTCCAAGCCACCGAACTAGACGTACTTCGTCCAATATTTGAAACAGAAGTCCTCGTCCTCGACGAGTTAGGCGCCGTCAAACCGACAGAGTGGGTCTGGGACACGGTGTCCCTCATCCTCAATACCCGCTACAACCAGAACCGCACCACCATCATCACGACGAACTTCCCCAACGAACCCGCCCACACCGCGGAAGCCGCCAACACCGAATTCACCCGCGCCCGTCGCGCCACGGCCGGAGAAACTCTAGGCGACCGCATCGGAGAGCGCATGCGCTCCCGCCTCCACGAAATGTGCCGCGTCGTAGAACTTCGCGGATCCGACTTCCGCCAAACCATGAAGAGCGCCAGCTTTCGCTAGTAACAAACAATTCTGAAACGAGAACCCCATTGGTTGGTCGTTCACCGCGAAACGAAAACCTCGCTTCTCCTGGGTCGATGTTGCACGACCCGTTTGGGAAAGCGGGCCTTAGGTCTCTCCCAAAATGGTCGGGAACCGATCCATCGAGGCTCCATGCCGCGCCAACAGTAGCAAATCTCTTTAAGTGGACAAGTCAACTTTGCTAGAATCAACGGGTAGTTACTTACGAAGGGGACGACATGTCAAATTTGCAAGAGATACAAGATGAGTTACAAAGCAAGCGCAAGGAGTTACAGCACGAACTGAACCGCATTGACGCTGCGATTTCCGCTCTCAGCGGATTGAGTCGCCAAAGCGCAACCGCAAGTTCCAACGGCGCTGGCCATACCGGCCGGCGGATTCTTTCCATCGGCGCCCGTCGTCGCATTGCCGCAGCACAACGTGCCCGTTGGGCCAAGGTCCGGGCTCAGAAAAAGGGTACTGTCGCCGCCGGCCCAAAAAAGCACCGCGTGATGTCCCTCGATGCTCGTCGCCGCATCGCCGCCGCCCAACGCGCCCGCTGGGCCAAAGTCCGCGCCCAAAAGAAGGCTGCTTAGTCCAAGCTCTCTGCCATAGGATCGCCTGCCCAGGAAGCAGTCGGGCAGGCATTTCTACGCCTTGAGTATTGTATGGCGCGGACACTCCTGTCCGCGAGGTCCAAAAACAAACTTACTTACTCAGTCTTGAGATACATTTCGACCTGCTTCACGCAAGCCGCCAATTGCAGTGTAGTTCTCACCACTAGCTTCCGCCGCCGAATCGCTTGAAAGCCAGCCTTAACCCTCCGATACAGCCCTGCATCCCGGTTTGCCGCTACATGGTCGTCGTCCGCCAGCAGCCGCTCAAGCGCCACATCCTCAGGGCAAACACACTCCACAATCCGCCAGGAAGCTCCAATGCGTTTAGCGAATTCCACCACCGCATCGACCTGATACTTCTGACTAAACGGCCTCCCATCGAGGAAGATGATTCGGCCAGGCTGAACCCGCAGTACAGACTCCGCTTCCCCCAGCATCAGCTCCACAACAGAGTCATCCTGCTTAGTGGAGTACTCAATCCCCCCCGCGGGAAACACGCGAGCCCGAACCAAATCCTTATCGAGCACAAGCCCGCCAAGGCGCTTAGCCACTGCCTGAGCTAAGGTACTCTTACCCGAGCCCGGCAACCCAGCCATCATCACAATCATAGGAAGCTAGTGTGGGTACGATACGTGTTGTCGCGGGCGCCCCGCCCGCGCGGACTTGGTTTTTGTTCTTCCTCCGCTCAGCCCTTGACCCGGGGTGCCCCTTCCTTGTCGCGTTGTTCAGCGACAGGGTGGGGCTTGAGCACGTCACCTTACGCTACGGCCTTCTCACTCTGCCGAGTCACAGCAAAGCTCAAGCCAGCCTCGCGCGCATCCACCAGCACGTGATCCCCATGCAACACTTCGCCATCGAGAATCTTCATCGCCAGCGGATCCTGGATCAGCTTCTGAATCGCCCGCTTCATAGGCCTCGCCCCATAATTCGGATCGTAACCCTCGCGGAACAACACTTCCTTCGCCGCTTGCGTCAGCTCAATCGTGATCTTCCGGTCAGCCAATAACTTCTGCACGTCCGCCAACCGCAAATCCACAATCTTCACCAACTGAGCCTGCCCGAGAGGATTGAAAATCAAAACATCATCCACGCGGTTCAGGAACTCTGGCTTAAAGTGCTGCCGCACTTGCTGCAAAATCGCCCGATGCGCACTCGCTAGCTCCCCCGCGCGACCTTCGTCGCCAAGAGACTTCTTCGAGTCCCCGTTCTTCCCGTTGCCGATAAACCCAATCGGCGGATTGAAGTTCTGCAAATGTTCGGACCCAATGTTCGACGTCATGATGATGACCACGTTCTTGAAGTCCACAGTCCGCCCCTTGCCGTCCGTCAATCGCCCGTCGTCCATCACCTGCAAAAGGATGTTGAATGCATCCGGATGTGCCTTCTCGATTTCGTCGAGCAGCAGCACGGCATAAGGCCGCCGCCGAACCTGCTCAGTAAGCTGCCCGCCTTCGTCATAGCCAACATATCCCGGAGGCGCGCCAATCAGCTTAGCTACAGCATGCCGCTCCATGTACTCGGACATGTCAATACGCAACATCGCCTTCTCGTCGTCGAACAGGTACTCGGCCAAGGCGCGAGCTAGCTCCGTCTTGCCCACGCCGGTCGGCCCCAAGAAGAGAAACGACCCGATGGGACGTTTCGGATCACTCAAACCAGCCCGCGAACGCCGGATGGCATTGGCCACGTGTACAACCGCCTCGTCCTGTCCGATCACGCGCTGCTCGATGCGTTCTTCCATCTGCACCAGCTTCTTCATCTCGCCTTCCAGCATTTTCGTAACCGGAATGCCAGTCCATCGCGACACGATATGCGCCACGTCTTCCTCGTCGACCTGTTCTTTGAGTAGCTTGGTCGAACGCCCGCCTTCGGCGGCGGCTTTCTCGGTCAAAGCCTGCAACTCTTCCTCAGTCTGGCGCAACAGCCCATATCGAATCTCGGCGACGCGCGAGAGATTCCCCTTGCGCTCTTCCGTCAACTCTTCTTGTTTCAGCTGCTCAATCCTCTCCTTCAACTCCCTCGCCCGCGCGATTCCTTCTTTCTCCCGCTTCCAATGCGCTTTCAGCGCGTTCGCCTTCTCGCGCACTTCCGCTAGCTCCTTTTCAATCACCTCAAGCCGCTCAATCGACCCGCGGTCGTCTTCCTTCTTCAAAGCCTGGCGTTCGATCTCAAGATGAGTAGCCTTGCGCTCGAGCTGATCGATCTCCGTCGGCAGGGAATCAATCTGAATCCGCAACGACGCCCCCGCCTCGTCAATCAAGTCAATCGCCTTATCCGGAAGAAACCGGTCAGAAATATACCGGTGCGCCAAAGTAGCCGCCGCCACAATCGCAGAGTCCTTAATACGAATGCCGTGGTGCACCTCGTACCGCTCCTTCAACCCTCGCAGAATCGCAATCGTATCCTCCACATTCGGCTCACCCACGTACACGATTTGGAACCGACGTTCCAGCGCCGTATCCTTCTCGATGTACTTGCGATATTCGTTCAAGGTAGTAGCACCAATCGCGCGCAGCTCTCCCCGCGCCAGAGCCGGCTTCAGCATGTTAGAGGCATCAATCGCCCCCTCCGAAGCCCCAGCTCCGACAATGGTGTGCAATTCGTCGATGAAGAGAACGATCTTGCCTTCCGCGGCCTCGATCTCTTTCAACACAGCCTTCAGCCGGTCCTCAAACTCCCCACGAAACTTCGCCCCGGCCAACATCCCACCCAGGTCGAGAGACACCACGCGCTTGTTTCGCAGCACTTCGGGCACGTCGCCGGAAACAATGCGCTGTGCCAACCCTTCGACAATCGCCGTCTTACCCACGCCCGGCTCGCCGATTAGCACCGGGTTGTTCTTCGTGCGCCGCGATAGCACCTGCACCACGCGCCGAATCTCTTCATCTCGTCCAATGACCGGGTCGAGCTTGCCCTTGCGCGCCAATTCCGTCAGATCGCGCGAATACCGCTCCAAAGCTTGGAACTTCGCCTCAGGATTCGGATCCGTAACCCGCTGCGTCCCGCGCACCGTCGCCAAGGCCTTCAGAATCGCCTCATGCGTAGCACCGAGCCCCGCCAAAATCTTCTGCGCAGCATCGTTCTTAATCCGCGTTGCTGCCAACAGCAAGTGCTCGGTCGAGACGTACTCGTCTTTAAAGGCATCGGCCTCTTTAAACGCCTGCTCAAACAACTTCTGTGCCGCCTGCGAAAGCTGCGCCTGCTGCACCCCTCCGCCCGAAACCTTGGGCAGCCGGTCAATCTCTTTCTGCGCTTCCGCCCCTACTTGCTCCGCGGAAATCCCGATCTTCTCCAGCACAGGCGGAACAATCCCGTCCGCGTCCTGCACCATCGAAACGAGCAGGTGCACCGGAAACACTTCCGGGCTGCCATTCTCCGAGGCGGACTCCACCCCCTTCTGCACCGCTTCCTGCGCCTTCAACGTAAATTTGTCCCAACGGATTGCCATAGATCTCCATTCCAGCCTCGGTCGCCCGACGCCCTGACGAACTCTTTCTCACCGATTAAACGGACCGCCAGGAAAAATACAGCGGGAAGCGACGAGTGCCGCCTTCCCGCTGCTGGTGCCGATCACGTGCCCGACTTACCCATTCTGCGTGGTGTTTCCGCTCTCGCCTTCCGCGTTGCCCACGTTGATCTTGATCTGCCTAGGCTTGGCATCGGCCTTCTTCACCAGTCGGATCTTCAGCACACCCTTGTCGTACACTGCCGTGATCGCTTCGCTATCAACCGTCTGCGGAAGGGTAAACGCCCGCCCGAAGCGTCCATAGCGCCGTTCCACCCGGCGATAGTTACTCGTCTTCTCTTCACTCTCGAACTTCCGCTCGCCGGAAATGCTCAAGGTACTATTCTCCAGCTTGATGTCGATATCCTTCTCATCAATTCCCGCGACATCCAGTTTCAGCGTGTAACTCTGTTCGTCCTCATAAATATCCACAGCCGGAGAGAACCGCTTCGGCGACTGCTCCTGTCCGGCAGCTTCTTGCTGCGCAAAGTGGTGCAGCCGGCGCTGAAAATGCGCCAACCCCCGGTAAGGCTCACATCGGTATTGGTACGTCATGGCTCGGTCTTCTCCTTGAAGGTTCAATCTGAAAACATTCAAAATCTGCTCCGCCTGAGGGCGACTAAACGCATTGGATTCACACCACCATGAAAAGAATCATAAAATATGAGTGAGATGCAGTCAAGCATGGTAAGTTGCTATTTATCAATATTTTACAAGAGAGCTTGAATCAAACGGCCTGCAGGATCATCGCCTTGAGATAAGCGGTTTCAGGGACGGCAGGGAGGATGGGGTGATCCTTTGCCTGCACCCGTTTTTCCAGCAGCCGCACTGTCCGCTTGGCGTCCAGAGAAGCCGCGACGACGATCTCCAGCAGCTCCTGCTCACTGACATGGTATGAGCAGGAGCAGGTGACCAAAACCGCGCCAGGCCGCAGCATCTTCAGCGCTCGCAGGTTGAGTTCCTTGTATCCTCGGGCGGCCGCTTCCAGGTCACGCTTGGTCTTAGCGAACGCCGGAGGATCCAACACGACGGTGTCGTACTGCCGCCCCGCGGATGCATAGTCCTTCAGCAGATCGAAGGCGTTGGCCTCCATCCATTCGATCTCTGTCCCATTGAGCTTGGCGTTCTCCTCGGCCACTTCGAGCGCGGGAAGGGAACTGTCCACGCCCGTCACCGAGGTGCATTTCGGCGCCAGATGCAAAGCGAAACCACCTTGGTAGCAGAAAACGTCAAGCGCCTCGCCGTGAGCATACTGCGCGGCCGCAGCGTAGTTCTCGCGCTGGTCAAGAAATGCCCCAGTCTTCTGCCCGTGCAGCCCGTCAAAATGGAATTTCACCCCGTTCATGGTGAACACACCCTTGGTTGCACTGCTGGCCCCGGTCATAAGCCCGGATTCCCGGGCCGGCAGCTGCTCCAACTCCCGCACCCGCGCCTCCACCCGCTCGACCATCGCTACAGGCTGCAATTCCTCTTGCAACCTGTCGAGCACGACGGCGCGGATCCCGGGAGCATCCATGGCCTGAGTGAGGAATTGCACGGACAACATCTGGTCGTAGCGATCGACAATCAACCCCGGCAGAAAATCCGCCTCGCTGAAGATGACGCGATAAGCGTCGGTATCCCTAACCACAAGCTTGCGATGGGCCACGGCAGCGGAGACTCTCTGTCGCAGCAACTCCGGCAGATCACCCAACTCAATCGCCCCAGACGCCAGCATCCGAATCGCGATCTGCGACGAACTGCTGTAAAACGCAGTCCCCAGCACCTTCCCGCGATGATCCGCCACGCGCACCAAAGCCCCGGCCGCAATATCACTCCCAGTTTCCAAATCTGACCGGTAAACCCAAACGTGCCCCTCGTGCAGCCGTCCCGCGCCTCGCGCGGAAACCCGCACCCCCGGCAATTCTTGATCTCCACTCACCTTTGGCATGCTGTTATCTTAGCTGCACCAAAAATCTCGCAGGACCCGCGCCACACAACCCTAAGGCAATGCAAAAGCCAGCACGTAGTCTCCCTGCTTCGTCCCCAGCTTGCCATGACCTCCGGCTGCGATCACCAAGTATTGCTTCCCATTTAACGTGTAAGTCATGGGAGTCGCCTGCCCCCCAGCGGGTAGAGCGTACTGCCACAGTTCCTTCCCCGTTTCAATATCAAAAGCCCGCAGAAACAGATCCATCGCCGCAGAAGTAAAAACCAACCCTCCGGCCGTGACCATCGGCCCACCGAGGTTAATAGACCCAGTTTGCTGCCCTGGAATCATCGTTCCCAGCGGAACATCCCAAAGTTTCTTCCCGGTATAAAGATCGATAGCCTCGGTAGTCCCCCAAGGCGGCGTGTTGCATGGCGTCTTACTCGGGGAAAACAGAAAGCTGCGATACAGCCCATAGGGCGCGCCTTTCTGTTCGCCAAACTCCCCGAAGATGCGGTTGTCCTGATCTTTCCCGGTTTCGGCGTCGTACTTATCCCGCGGAATCAGCTTGACCGAGGCGATCAGGCGATTCGTGTTCGCCACCATCACATGCCGCAACGGATCGTAAGCCGCGCTCCCCCAATTCACCCCGCCGACATTGCCAGGAAACACAGCGGTCCCTTGCAAGCTGGGCGGTGTAAACATGCCTTCCGCGCGCAGAGACTTAATCTTGTCCTGGCACCACTTCAAGTCCTCAGGAGTCGGCCCCCAGGCATCGCTCGCGGAAACGCCCTCTGGGACGAGAGAGATCGTAGAAAAGGGCTGCGTGGGTGAAGCATCCTCGCCAGGAATATCCGACTTCGGAACAGCGCGCTCTTCGACCGGCAGCAAAGGAGCCCCAGTAAGCCGGTTGAGCACGAAAACATGCCCAATCTTCGTGTTAACCACAACCGCGGGCGTCCCATCCTTCCAGGGGAACAACGTAGGCTGCGGTGCCACGTCGTAGTCCCACAGATCGTGATGCACCACCTGAAAGCCCCAAACAAGTTCCCCCGTCGAAGCCCGCAGCGCCACCACCGAGTTGGCCCACTTATTATTGCCCTTGCGAATCCCGCCGTAGTAATCGGGCGCGGCGCTTCCCGTAGGAATGAAAACCAGGTCGTGCTCAGGATCAACGGACAGCGTAGACCACGCGTTGGAAGCACCGGTGCGCGGAGTAGTCTTGTCCGCCCACGGCGTCGGGTTCCAGATCCACCGCAGCTTCCCGCTCCGCACATCGTAAGCGCGCACAATCCCGCGCTCGGTATCGACCTTCCAGTTGTCCGCCACAGAAGACCCGACAACCACCAGATCGCCAGAAATAGCAGGCGCGGAAGTAACCTCATACCCGCCCGACCATTGCTTCGCCAGGTCCACGCCCTGGGTAAGATCCACCATCCCCTTTGAACCGAAATCAAGACAAGGCTTCCCAGTGTCTCCATCGAGCGCAATCAACCGTCCATCCAGCGTCCCAAGAAAAATACGCAGCCGACAGGCTTGCCCAGCCTTCGCCTTCCGCTCCACCCACGCAGAAACGCCCCTCGACGTCACTTCCGACCGATTCTTCGATAAGTCCACCTGAGCGTCGTACTCCCAGGCCTTGGCCCCAGTCTGCGGATCCAGCGCGAGCACGTGGTTATAAGGAGTGCTGAGAAAGAGCCTGTTCTCAATCAGAATCGGCGTAGCTTCAAAAGCCGCCTTCCGCACTAGCTCAGTCTTCTCGTCCATCGCCCCAGTGCGGTAAGTCCAAGCCAAATGCAGCTGGTTAACATTCGCACGGTCAATTTGATGGGCCGAGGAATAGCGCATCCCGCCGGGATCACTGCCGTAGCTGGGCCATCCGGTGTCCGCCGATTGCGCGAGCAGGGAAGCGTCAAACAGCACGCAAGAAAGGAGAACCGCTATCGAAATGAAACGCAGAGCAAGATTCCTGGCAGGCATGGTACGGCTAATTTACCAGACCGTTCAGCCGGGAGCGGCCCGAAGTCTGTGTAGTCGCGAGCGCCCCCCGCCCACGGGGTCTTGCCTTCGTTTTAGGAAAGGAGGTTTCTAGGAATGCACTTCTTGACTGACAACTTCCGCTACCGGAGCAGGCTTGCCTGCCCGAGCCTCACGCAACGCCAGCGCCAAATCCCGCTGCAAAGCATCCAGCACAATCATCGGCAGCTCGTTGCCATACTCATCCAGCTCGGTTAGCTTCCATGTCCCGTTCAGCCGCAGTGCCTCGCCAAGATCCTCAGCAAAAGCTTCTCTGTACCCACAAGACCGAGTCTCGTTCGGCTGTGGTGAGCGCCCAGTATGCGTGTCATAAATTCTTCGCTGAGACTTACCGAAAACGCCCTCGGCATTCGCGTCAGAGTTAATGAAGCAAAGAAAAACCTCATCATGCCCGCCGTAAGCCTCACGGTAATACCAAGCCTGCGCAGCGTCGACTTTCGGTCGAGCCCGCTTCTTAGGCGCCAAGCTAGCCAGCTCCTCTGCCGTTTTCTCCACCACGCGGAAGTAGAGAATTCGAGAACACGACTCGCAGGCAATGAGCTTCTGCCCAGCACGCACTTCGGCAAAAACCTGGGGCCGCAAAGTCATCTGGCAAGTCAGGCACTTGCTGTCCCGCGCCTCGGAGAGCCCAGTCTTGCGCGCCTTAGCAATGCGCTCATAATGTGCCAGCCACTCCGACGGGACGCCCTCGCGCAAACCACCCCGTTTCACATTCCATTCCGCCAGCAGCTTCTCGTCCTCAGCCGTCTTATCGTGCGCAAGCTTCTTTTCTTTTTCAATCTCAGCGGTTTCAGCCTTAAGTTCGGCCTCCGCGGCCTTCACCTGCGCAGCCTTGGCGTCGGCATCGACCATAGTTTCCAGAATCTTATCGTCGTTGGCTTGGATTTCCTGTTGGGCGAAATCGATTTCGTGCTGGAGGGCTTTGTACTGCTCGTTCGTTTTTACGGCGAGCATTTGATCGCGATACTTGGAGATTTTCAGCTGTAAATCGAGGTTGGCGGCGTCGAACTTCTTCTTGGCGGCTTCGTCAGCTTTGACGGCGGCCCGGGCGGCTTCGAGCTGAGCCTTGGTGCCCGCCAGTTTCGCCTCGATCGCGGCCACGCGTTTGGGCAGCGCGGCTACTTCTTCATTCAAACGCAGGATTTCTTTGTCGACGTCTTGCAGGGCGAGGAGCTTTACGAGGTCAGGATGCATGATGGAAGGAACAACTTCAATTCTAGCACGGAGGCGCATGCTATACTCCCGCAGAAATTAGGCGGAGCTACTCGATGAATCGGTCAACGTGGGTGACGGTTTCCGCGATTTTTGTGTTCCTTGGCAGTGGCCTAACCCTCGCGTTCGCGTTGCTCATGACCGCGGTTGCGGTGTTTATGCCGACGCAGCCGCAACAGCCTACTTTCCTCCGATATGCCCTCCTATTCTCGGTAGCTCTGTACTTTGCATTCGGGCTCTGGGGTGTCGCTTCCGGAGTAGGTTTGTTGCATCTCCGGCAATGGGCGCGAATTTCAGTCTTGGTTTTCAGCGGGATCCTGTTGGTCTTTACCCTCCCCGCGCTACTCATCGTGCCATTTATTCCCATGCCACCGACTGCGGGGCTCCCCGACGATTTTGGCCTGATCTTTAAGGTAGGGATGGGCGCCGTCTACGGGTCCCTTGCCGCAATCGGCCTCGGGTGGTTGTATTTTTTCAATAAGCGAACAGTGCGGGACCAATTCCGCAGCCTTCCGGACTCTGGCGCGACCGAATCGCCCACCTCGGCAGCTAAACCCTCGCGTCGCCCTCTTAGCATCACAATCATTGGCTGCCTGCTTCTCGTTAGTCCTGTGTTTCTCATACCTGCATTGCTTCTCCACCTCCCCATGCTATTTCTGGGGCAATCGCTGGAAGGATGGCGAGCGAGTCTGTTTGTGCTGACCTGGTGCGCTGTCCAAGGCGCTGCCGGAGTAGGCTTGCTGAAGCTCCAGCCATGGGCAAGGTTTCTGGCGATCGGAACATTTTTATTCGGAATGCTGAACTGTTTCTGGATGGCGTTACCGGGTTCCATGTCGCGTTTGGAGCAGATAAATGCAGACATGCAGGCGAGGCTGGGACTGCCCGCTGTGACCGCTCCCCCTGAAATCATTCACATTGGCATGTGGATGGGAGTCGTCGTCGGTGTGGCGGGCATGGCGGTCCAGATATGGTTCGTCGCGACGCGAAAGCAAGCGTTTTCGGCTGCCCCGGAAACGCCGGCGCTTCTCTCGTAATCGTCCGTCTCGTGGATTGAAAACGGAGCACCCGGAGCACAAATCACAATGACGGCCCTAAGAGTTACAAGACTTACAATTTTTTTGACGATCGCGGCTGCCCACGTTTGCATGGCCCAGCCGCCTGCCCCTCTCATCGCCAACGTCGAGCATCGCATCTCCATTTCCCTCAACGGCCCTTGGCGCGCCATCGTTGACCCCTACGACACCGGCCTCAAAGACTACCGCTCCCACCTCCGCTCGGAAGACGGATTCTTTCGCAATGCCAAGCCGCAGACGCCGCAAGACTTAATCGAATACAGCTTCGATAAGAGCGAAACACTGAACGTCCCCAGCGACTGGAACACACAGCGTCCGTCTCTGCTGTTCTACGAAGGCACCATCTGGTACGAGAAGTCGTTTTCCTATCACCCCAAGGCGCACACGCGCGTCTTCCTCCACGTAGGCGCGGCAAACTATTTTTCCATCGTGGGCGTGAACGGCGCCGTGGTCTGCGACCACGAAGGCGGCTTCACGACGTTCAACTGCGAGGTCACGCAGCAGCTACGCGAGGGCGAGAACTTCGTCGTCATCTACGTGAACAACCAGCGCAAACCCGAGGGCGTCCCGACGCTCTCGACCGATTGGTGGAACTACGGCGGGCTGACGCGGGAGGTGCAGTTGGTGGAGGTGCCGCAGCGCTTTATTCAAGATTCGTTCATCCACCTGATGCCGGGCACGCGCGATCAGCTAGCAGGTTGGATCAAGCTAAGCGACGCCACGGCTGACCAAAGAGTGACGGTGCGAATTCCGGAGTTGGCAATTGAAAAGACCGTCAACACCGACAGCACCGGCCTGGCCGAGTTTTCTTTTTCAGACAAGCGCCTACAACGCTGGTCGCCCGAACACCCCAAACTCTACAGAGTCGAAATCGAAACCGGGGTCAACGAATTAAGAGACAAGGTCGAGGACGAGATCGGATTCCGCAGCATCGAAGTCCACGGTCACGACATCCTCCTGAACGGCGACCCTATCTTCCTGCGCGGCGTTTCAATTCACGAAGAAGCCCCCTACAGCTCAGGCCGCGCCAATTCCGAGGAAGACGCGAAAACCCTGCTCGGCTGGGCCAAGGAGCTAGGCGCCAACTTCGTCCGCCTCGCGCACTACCCCCACAACGAACACATGCTCCGTATGGCTGACCGCTTAGGCCTCATGGTGTGGTCGGAAATCCCGGTCTACTGGGATATCAAGTGGGACAATCCCTCTACTCTGGCCAACGCCCAGAATCAGCTCACCGAAAACATTACTCGCGACAAAAACCGCGCTAGCATCGTGATCTGGTCCGTCGGCAACGAAACCCCGGTCACCGACGCGCGCACCAATTTCATGCGAACTCTGGTGAAGACGGCGCGGGGGCTCGATTCCACGCGTCTCATCAGCGCCGCCCTGCAGGTTCAGCACGCCAACGCCCAGCATGGCGACGGTACCAGCCGCATCATCGACGACCCCCTCGGCGCCGACCTCGACGTTCTAGGCTGCAACGAATACATCGGATGGTACGAAGGCAAGCCCGAAGACGCCGACAAAGCTAGTTGGAAGTCGCCCTACAACAAGCCGCTCATCATGAGCGAATTCGGCGGCAGCGCCCGCGCTGGCCTGCACGGAAACCCGGACGTCCGCTTCACCGAAGAATGGCAAGAAGATTTGTACAAGCATCAGACAGCTATGCTCGATCGCATCCCATTCCTCCGCGGCACCAGCCCTTGGATCCTCATGGATTTCCGCTCTCCGCGCCGCCTCCTGCCCGGCATCCAGGATTTCTACAACCGCAAGGGGCTGGTTTCCGATCAGGGAGCAAAGAAGAAAGCGTTCTATATTCTAAAGAAATGGTATGAGATGAAGGAGATGGTGGAACACCCAGGTCACTGACGTTCGGTGTTCGCGCCGGATTGCGGCGGCTGCCTATTGCCGGAGGATTTCCAGATAGCCGAGAATCCCGAGAATCTAAATGAACACGACGCCAAACCCCGCACCTTACGTCCTCGGTTCGACCGATGCCGAGCACGAGCGACTACAGCGCCAGGCTGCCTGCCTCGCTCCATTCACCGAACGGCTCTTCCGGGATGCAGGCATCGCCCCTGGCCAGCGAGTACTCGACGTAGGCTCTGGCGTCGGCGACGTCGCAATGCTGGTGGCTCGTCTTGTCGGGACGACGGGCGAAGTTGTGGGGATGGATCGTGACCCGGTCGCCTTGACCAAGGCGAAGGCGCGCGCCGCAGCGGCCGGTCTGAGCAACGTCCGTTTCAATGAAGCGGATATCACCACGACGCCCTCAGGCCCGCAGTTCGATGCAGTCGTGGGCCGTCTCATTCTGCAGTTCTTCCCTGATCCCGTCGCGGTACTCCGATCCTTGGTTGCCGCGGTAAGGCCCGGCGGCGTCGTGGTGTTTCAAGAATCCAATTGGGCGAGCTTCCTCGCACAAACGGCGCACTTGCCCCTGCGATCCCTGTGTGGCTCCCTGATCTTCGAGACTTTCCGTCAATCAGGCGCCCGAACGGATATGGATCTTGCCTTGTTCCGAGGTTTTCAGGAAGCCGGTCTTCCGTCGCCGGAGCTCAGGCTCGAAACCCCAATCGGACGCGACGTAGAGACTCGACGATGGATCTACGACCTGTTTTGTTCGGTCCACACAAGGTTCGGTGAACTTGGGATATCAGGTGCGCCCGCAGGCGACCTGAATACCCTTTCCGCTCGGCTCGAAGCCGAGCTGGATGCGACGCGGTCCTACGCAGCCTGTATCGGGCTCGTTGGCGCTTGGTCTCGCAAACCGACACAAAACACGGGGCTCGCGTAGCCTTTGACAGGACGCTGGAGATTCACTGATCTTGGAAATTCACGAAGTAAGGAATAGAATAGACACCAAATGTCGGATAAGACCTTCACGCTCGACGAAGCTCAGTCCATGCTGCCAGCCCTCGCAGGGCTAGTCCGCACGGCCATCGACGGCAAGAAGATCATGGACGAAGTCGACACTGAATTTCAGGCTCTCTCGCACCGCGTCTTCCTGGCCGGAGGGCTGCTCGTCAATGTCGCCCACTACGCCCGCCGCCGCGCCGAGCGCGAAAAGGCCCTTCAGCGTGTGAAAGACGCCGTCCACGAAATCGACGCCATCGGCGTCCAGATCAAAGACCTCGACATTGGCCTGCTCGATTTCCCCTGCCTGGTCAACGGCGAGACAGTCCTGCTCTGCTGGAAATTGGGCGAAAAGAAGATCACCCACTGGCACGGCGCCGACGAAGGCTTTGCCGGCCGCAAACTAATCGACGAACGTATCACCGGCCCAAGAGACCACCCACCAACCAAAGAACGCCCAGCTAAGGACCGTCCAACCAAAGACAGCCCCGACAAAATCAACTAACTGGCAGGCCCGTGTGGCGCGGACACTCCGGTCCGCGAGGTCTTGTTCGAGCAAAACGAACAACTCTCCTCCAGCCTCAACCCATGTAGCGGCAGGCGCCCTCGCCTGACAGGAAGCGGAAACCAACCCCAAGTTCCAGATTCCCCGCAAGTTCCACTCCCCAGCGCGTTCCAGCAAGGTCAAGATCAGCAGAACGGGACCTCTAAGCCGAGTACCCGATGGACCAAAAACCGCATCAGATGGCCCATTCGGGTAGGAGGGCCAGGCCCCGATTTCTGCTAGAATCGATCGAATCCGGCGCGGTCGCTCGTAAGGCCCGCCCCTCCTGAGGTTTCCTATGACTTCTTTGCCGACTCGCAAGGCTTGGCCAGCCCTCCTGGCATTGGTGGCTTTCATTCTAGTTGGAGTGGGCTGCAAGGATTTTTTCGTGGACCCGAAACTAACATCGGTCGCAGTGACTCCGTCTACCACGACTGTCGCGGTTGGGGCTACCACTCCACTTACTGCCACCGGCACCTATGATGACAATTCCACAAAGGACCTCACCGGATCCGCCGCTTGGTCCGTTACCACAAGCAGTCCCAGCGGTGCGGCTACCGTCAGCAACGTGGCGCCGAAGGGTGTCGTGACGGGTGTGTTTACGGGTACGGCCACGGTGCAGGCCGCCATCGGCACGATTTCAGGAACGTCGGCTATAACTGTTGGCCCTACACTGACGAGCATTGTCGTAACGCCGACTACCGTCACCGTTGCAGTCAACGGTACTCAGCAATACGTGGCGACAGGGCACTATTCCGACGGGTCGACGAGTGTAATTACGACATCGGTTACCTGGGCAACGAGCGACAACAATGTTGCCACGATCAATTCCGGTGGTCTGGCGACCGTAGTTTCTACGGCGTTGTCGGGCGCGACTGCGGATATCACAGCGACGTCTGGGAGCATCACGAGTATCACAGGGGTCGTGTTGACCGTGCAGTAGCTCCATTTCCGAAGAAGCGATGACCGGGAGCCCGTGGGCTCCCGGTTTGTTTTGCGCATAATCACTTTCACAATCACCGCATCATGCCGTGGCGGGTATCATTAGAGGCTGAGGCACCTGAAGAGCCCGTGTCGCGCAACCTCTCCCGACTCCGCGCACTAGTCGCCCTTGCGCTCGTACTCTGCACAACCTCGTGTAAGAACCGCGGCGGCCGATCCCACGAAGCCACCTACGTCTCCGCCCCCCAAACCTTTCTCCGCGACCGCGTGGCCACCGTCTACAACAAAGTAGCCACCGTCAAAAACGGCGAGCGCCTCGACGTCCTCGAGCGCACCACAAACCGCCGCTTCGTCCGCGTCCGAACGTCGAACGGCGTGGACGGCTGGGTCGAACAGCGGTCGCTGGTCGGGGAAGATGTGTACCAGCTGTTCCAAAAGTTAGCCAGAGACAACGCCAGTTCGCCTGTGCAAGCCCAGAGCACGACCCACGCGGAAACCAATCTCCACGTCGCCCCCGGCCGGGACACCGATCATCTCTATCAACTCCCTCAGGGAGGAAAGCTCGCGGTCCTCAAACGCTCCTTTGCGGCGAAGGCTCTTCCTGGCGCGGCTCCCAAGCCAAAACCGCCCACAGCCTCGCCGGCGAAGGAGGCCGAAAAAGACAAAGAAGCAGACGTGTCCGAAAGCACCGCACCCGAACCGTCTACGCCCGCCGAACCCGAGGCCGCAAAGTCCGGCCCCAAGCCGATTCTCGAAGACTGGCTCCTCGTCCGCGACGCGCAAGGCCGAGTCGGCTGGGTACTCGCCCGCCTCGTCGATTTCGATATCCCATTGGAAATCGCCCAATATTCCGAAGGCCAGCGTATGGTGGCATTCTTTGTACTGACAGAAGTGCCCGACAACGGACCCAAAAACAAAGACGATCAACAACCGGCCAAGAATGTCCCCGAGTATTTAGTTCTATTCACCGAACCCAAGGACGGCCAACCCTTCGACTTCAACCAAATCCGCGTCTTTACCTGGAATCCCCGCCACCACCGCTACGAAACCGCCTACCGCGAACACAAGCTCAACGGCGTCCTCCCCGCGTCAGTAGGCCGCGAGGACTTCAGCAAAGAGGGAACTCTGCCTACGTTCACCCTGCACGTCCGCGACAAAGAAGGAACCGTCGTCGAGAGAAAATACAAACTCAACGGTCCCATCGTCCGCCTGTTAAAACCATAGATTGAGTGGCAGGATTGTTGGCGCGGACACTCCTGTCCGCGAGGTCTTGATTGAAGCCTTAGGTCTTGTTAGCCTTAAGTTTCTTGGAAATTCATCCATAGAACTCGGCAATGGCAGCCACCACAGACTCCTGCTCCTCCCCCCGCAACTCCGGAAACATCGGTAACGCCAGCACTTCCCGCGCCGCCCGCTCTGCCTCAGGAAAATCCCCTTCGCGGTAACCGAGATACGCAAAACTACTCTGCAAGTGCAGCGGAATGGGATAGTAAACTTCACTTGCCACTCCGCGCTCCGCCAGAAACGCCCTCAACTCATCGCGCCGCTGCACCCGCACCACATATTGATGAAACACATGCCACGCCCTTGGGTCGCGCCAAGGCAGCGTCAACGGCCCTGCAGCATCAGCAACGGAAACCAACCCAGCCCCAGCCAGCAGCCGGTCATACTCGGCGGCCTTTGCCCGCCGCGCCTCGTTCCATTCCGCGATATACCGCAGTTTCACCCGTAGAATCGCCGCCTGAATCGAATCCAGCCGCGAATTCCACCCCATCTCTTCATGGACATACCGCCTGGGGCTGCCATGATTCCGCAGCCGCCGCATGTGTTCAGCCCAATCGGCATCCATGGTCGTGACGGCCCCGGCATCGCCGTAAGCACTCAAGTTCTTCGTCGGATAAAAGCTAAACGCCGCAGCCGCTCCCAAAGACCCAGCCTTGAAGGATTCAGCCTTGGATGCCCCCCTCTGCTCGCGATTCC
>Ga0137401_10000176_pt1 | contig 22306 bp, 20 predicted proteins | sample CZOMad1_1_16fung_FD_108286 | JGI IMG/M metagenome (GOLD analysis project Ga0137401, IMG submission 108286) | Vadose zone soil fungal communities from Angelo Coast Range Reserve, California, USA - CZOMad1_1_16fungal (Illumina Assembly) | ecosystem: Environmental > Terrestrial > Soil > Vadose...
AGATCGATGATCCAGTCCGCGCTCTTGATTACTTCCAGATTATGTTCAATGATGACCAGAGTGTTGCCCTGGTCTCGCAACTTCAGCAAGACCTCAAGAAGCTGGCGAATGTCTGCGAAATGGAGACCAGTGGTTGGTTCATCAAGAATATAGACCGTCCTGCCGGTTGCTTTTTTTGCGAGTTCCGCTGCAAGTTTGACCCTTTGCGCCTCGCCCCCAGAAAGTTGGGTTCCGGATTGGCCCAGAGTCAAATAGGCTAGTCCAACGTTGACCAGGGGTTCCAGACGATCGTAGATCGCCGGAACATTGCGAAAGAAGCGGGCAGCTTCATCGACCGACATGGCCAGGATGTCAGCGATATTCTTTCCTCGGTAAGTGATTTCTAGAGTCTCGCGATTATAACGAGATCCGCGGCAGACCTCGCACTCGACGTAGACGTCAGCCAGAAAATGCATCTCGATCCGAATCACGCCGTCGCCTTGACAATTCTCACATCGTCCGCCTTTGAGGTTAAAGCTGAAGCGGCCACTTTCGTACCCGCGCACGCGAGAGGCGGGAAGCTGGCTAAACAAATCTCGAATCGGACCGAAAGCGCCAGAGTAGGTCGCCGCATTGGATCGGGGGGTACGCCCGATTGGGCTTTGATCAATCACGATCGCTTTGTCAACCTGATCCAAACCAAGGAGCCGGTCATGATTGCCCGGTCGCTCCTTTGACCGGTAGAAATGACGGAATAGCGCTTTTCGCAAAATATCATCAACCAGCGTGGACTTACCGCTTCCTGAGACACCGGTCACACAGACTAAACAGCCGAGAGGAAATGATACCGTTAAATTTCGTAGATTATTCTCCTTCGCACCGACGACAGTTAACCATCCTTCCGTTCCAGGGTCCGGCGGAATACCGCCATTATAAAGTATGCCGCGCGGACGTACTCGCTCTCGCGGAATCGGAATCCGAAGTGCTCGCGCCAGGTATTGACCAGTCAAGGAATCGGGATTTCCCTCGATCGCCGCAATATTACCAGCCGCGACAATTTGTCCGCCCCGCGGGCCTGCTCCCGGCCCGAGATCGATGATATAGTCGGCGGCCCGGATTGTTTCTTCATCATGCTCTACCACAATCACGGTGTTTCCCAGATCCCGGAGATGCATCAACGTTTGAACCAGGCGGTCATTGTCTCGTTGGTGCAGACCGATGCTTGGCTCGTCCAGCACGTAAAGCACCCCCGCCAGCCCAGATCCGATCTGGGTGCCGAGCCGAATACGCTGGGCTTCTCCGCCAGAAAGGGTTCCACTTTCGCGATTCAATGTAAGGTAGCCGAGACCCACCTCTTCCAGAAATCGCAAGCGATTCCAGATCTCACGAAGCACTTCCGCTGCGATGATCTTTTGGTGTTTGGAAAGGGAAATATTTTCCAGAAAACGTTTCGCTTCATCGATGGTTAACCGGCAATAGTCGTGAATATTAACCTCGCGACCGGAGTTCTCCTGTATCGTAACCGCCAGAATTTCCGGTCGGAGACGAGCGCCGCGGCAGACTGGGCAAAGCCGTCGGCCCTGAAATGCCTTTAATCGAGATCGTGTAAATTCGCTTTCAGTCTGATCGTATAACTGTTCCAATTGAGCCAACACACCCTCGAACGTTTTCTCGACTTGCTTCGACCCAAGCTGAAAGCGAATTGCTCGATCGCCCGATCCGTACAGAATGATTTCTCGGCTGCGTTCCGGTAGTTCGGCAAAGGGAGTTTCCATATCTCCGCCGAAAGTCTTAACCAGCGCTTCCAAGAGCGTGCGCCGATAGGCTTGGATTCTGGAACTGGCTTTTCGCCACGGCGCGATCGCGCCATCGACAAGTGAGCGGGATTGATCGGGCACGACCAAATCCGGATCAAAGAAACTCACGCTGCCCAGGCCCTGGCAAGTGGGGCAAGCTCCGGCCAAGCTATTGAAGGAAAAATGCTTCGGTGTAAGCTCCGGAAGCAAAAAGTCGGTTTTCGGATTACAAAACTCGGTTGAATACGGGACCTCTTCCCATGGTTCGTTTTCGGCCAATTGCCGGCTGATGATGATACGATTGTTTCCCCATCGCAAAGCGGTATCCAGCGAGTCGGCGAGTCGCGTGCGCACTCCCTCTCGAACGATCAAGCGATCGACCACGACTTCGATGGTGTGGCGCGCGCTTTTCGTCAGCCGAATGGGTTCGGGTCGCGCTAACTCAAGGATCTCTCCATCCACTCGTACTCGGACAAATCCTTCTCGCTTTATCTTCTCCAGCACATCACGAAACTCACCCTGCTCTTGGCGTATCACCGGAGCGACCACGAGAATCTTGGTCTCTTCCGGATAAGAGAGGATTTGATCAACGATCTGTTGCGGAGTCTGTTTGAAAACCTTCTCTCCGGTGGTGGGATCGTGCGGTTGACCGATCGAAGAAAAAAGGATCCGCAGATAATCGTAAATCTCGGTCGTGGTTGCGATGGTCGAGCGAGGATTAGCGATTGAGCTGCGCTGTTCGATTGCGATCGAGGGCGAAAGACCCTCGATGAAGTCGACGTCTGGCTTCTCCATTTTATCGAGGAACTGTCGGGCGTAAGCAGACAGGCTCTCCACGTAACGGCGTTGTCCCTCCGCATAAAGCGTGTCGAACGCGAGAGACGACTTACCTGACCCGCTCATTCCGGTGATCACCACCAATTTTTCGCGTGGAATTTCGACGTCTATCCCTTTGAGATTGTGTTGGCGCGCACCTACGATGCGAATCTTCTCCGCAGCCATTTGGTCAAAACGAGTAAACTGTCACCAAAGCACAAGACCGGGCACCCCACCAGTCGTTTTGCTGTAGCCTGATGCTCCAGCCTCAGGAAGGCATAGAAGTACGTTGATCCTCCCTGCAGAGACACGCCTTCCTGCGCGGTCGCCGGACACTACCAAAATCATGCGCCACTTCAGCCTCGGATGACCGCTTAAGTTGACGCCGGACCGATCAGGCTGCTTTGCCAGCCTACCGCAAAATGCCGCTTGGCGATATGAGCCGTAGCTTGCTGTCGGTATCTTGAACCAACTCGACCAGTTTCTCGGAGCGTTCAAGGATCGATTCAGCCAGTTTCCGGTAATATTCTGAATCCCGTTTTGCCAGTTCGGCCTGTACCGTCCAAATGGCGATAGAGTTTAAGAGATAATGTTTCGACTCACGAAAGCTAGCGGCCACCTCCGCAATTCGATCGGGGTCGATTCGCGATTCTTCAGGGTCAGAAGAGAACAGGGGATCTGCCATCGTGCAAAGCACAGGATAACAGATTCTTCCACAAGGTCCAGATTACTAGATATTAATCGCCTATCGATCATCACAAAGCTGTTGATATTCCAGCCTCAGTTGGTCGTCGGGATTTGATACTTCTGTAGGCGTCGATAAAAGGCGCTACGGCTCAACCCCAGCGCTTTCGCCGCAGTAACGGCGTTTCCATCGTGCCGATCGAGTGCCTTCTTGATTAAATGAGCTTCCATCGCTTCCAAATCCATTTCCTCCAAAATGTTTCCCCGGTTGGCAGTCGGCAGCAATCCGAGGTCGGTCGGTTGGATGGTGGACGATCGAGCAAGCAAAACGGCTCGCTCCATCACGTGTCGCAATTCGCGAATATTTCCCGGCCACGGATATCGATGCAACGCCTGAAGTGCCTCCGGACTCAAATCAACGCCCTTTTTCCGGTAACGCGCCGTGAGCTCTCCAAGAAAGTAGCGCGCCAATTCCGGAATATCGTCAAGTCGCTCTCGCAAGGGCGGAAGATGGACCTGGATGGTGTTGAGCCGGAAGTAAAGATCCTCCCTGAATCTACCGGCATTGATTTCCGCGAGCAGGTCAGCATTGGTGGCGCTCAGAATCCGAACGTCTACCTGTTTTGTTTTCGAGGATCCTACCCGCTCGAATTCGCCAGTTTCGAGAACTCGCAGGATTTTCGCCTGTTGCGAGCCGGTCAAATTTGCGATTTCATCTAAAAAGAGAGTGCCAGCGTCCGCCAATTCGAAACGGCCGGCTCTATCCGCCCGAGCATCGGTGAAAGCGCCTTTGACGTGCCCAAACATCTCGCTCTCAAATAACGTTTCCGGTATGCCGCCCATATTCACGCTGATCACCGGTTGCTGTGACCGACCCGAAAGTTGATGCAGCAGGCGCGCCACCACCCCTTTGCCGGTACCGTTCTCCCCGGTAATCAGGACATTTGCGTCGGAAGGCGCGACCTGCTCAACGATTCGCTTTACTTCCTGCATACCAGACGAGAGAGCGACGAATTCGTTGGCTGGAGCTTGAGCGCTTCGCAGGACCGAGTTTTCCGCTTCCAGGCGCTCCTTTCCTTTTAGTGCCGCCCGCAGTTCGATCTGGTTACGAACGATCGATAGCAATCGCTCGTTTTCCCACGGTTTCTGCAGAAAATCTTTGGCTCCAAGCTGAACGGCTTGGACCGCCAGTGGAATCGAACCCCACGCGGTCATGACTACGATCGGCAACGACGGATCGCTTTGATGCACTGAACGGAGCAAATTCAGCCCTTCCTGGCCACCAGTTCGGTCCTGGTGGTAATTCATGTCCATCAGCAACAGATCGAACTCTTCTTCCGCTAGTTTAGGTAGAACCGCGTCGGGCGAATTGACTGTGCTGCATTGCATCCCCTCCGACGAGCAAACCAATTTGATCGCGTCAAGGATCTCCGGTTGATCGTCGCAAATCAGAATCTGGGCACGCAGACGCATGTGAACTCTCCATTAAAGGAACGTTTGCGGCAGGTACTCAAGCCTAGATTTTACAGTAATCGGTATTCGGTGATCAGTAATCACTGTATAGCTAGCCGCGAGTTAGCCGCTGCGTTGTCAGGCTTTCGTTCCACCAATTTTTTTTTCGCCCGCCGCCTTCCACCGTCTATTGATCACCGATTACCGACCCCCACGGAACCAAACCTTGGAACGATCGATCCGTGCTCCGCGTTTCAGGAAAAAGTCCTTCAGTTTGGAATTATAGAAAGAGCCATCTTCCTCGGGATTCATTCCTAAAAAAATCTCGCCCGGCGGCTTCAGAATACGGGTGTGCAGGTCGTCCAAGAAGAACTCCCATTCTTTCGGGCCCCAGAGATCAGGCCGTTTGTGACTGTTGAAACAAATAGAAAATGCCGTGACTAAATCAAACTTCTCGCCGAGATCCGGCAGTCGTTGATAGGCATTAATTTCCCAAATCACTCTTTGGAAACCGAAAAGCTCAAACATTTCCCCGTACATCTCCGGCTCGGCAATGTCCAAACCGATGCCGGTATGGCCCAGGTATTTTGCCACCAAGAGAAAATATCCGGCTCCGCTTCCAAGATCGAGTATTCGCAACGGTTTCGGTCGAACCTTGAGGCGTAGCTCTTGTGCGCGCCTGATATTTAATCGAGTCCAGCGCGGCGCATCCAAGTACTTCGGCCAGTGCGTTCTTTCCCCGGGCACTGCGTAGCGGACCCGGATCTGCTCCAGGCCGGCTTGGTCAATTTGCTCTAAAACCTTCTCTGGATTGATCGGCTGACGCCAACGATCAAACGCATTCCCCGCGCTTTTTAAGGCTGAACCGTCGGCCAGCTTGGTAAGTTTATGAGTGACATTCATGAAGGCGGCGCAGAGACCAAGAATCTACCCAAAAGCTGCCGAAAGCCATCCTGCAAGGAGAATTTCACGTCACGATACGTAACGCTTGGCTTTTTCCGGCGGCTTCTTTGGTAGCGGTCCGGCCGGCGCCGCCACGGGCCGCCACGATAACATCGAAGGCCTCCTACTCCATAAAGGCCCAGACAAGCTTCTGGCTGGCTGGATCGAGTGCCGTCGGATCTTTGATTTGATAAAGATCACCCGATAGGTCGCGGATGATTACGCCCCCATTCTCCAGTTTACGGGGCCACTCATCGAGCTTAGTCTGAAAAGACCGCGGACCCTGGTGCGTTTTGACCGACCAGGTCCTTAGCTCAAACTCATCTTCCACCTGCTCGATTCCCGTAACTTGAAAAACAAATCTGGTCTGCCGTAAAGTTATTTCCAGCGCAGCACGAGAGGAGTGGTCAAGCTCGGCGGCAGAGTGAATAAAGCCAACTTCCGCACCGGCTTCATTACGAAGCGAAATGTAGTTGTTTGGCTCGGACCAAGGAAAGCAGGCAACTGGCCGGACCGGAATAGATCCGCGCTGGCTGTGCAACAGAAGCTGTCCGGCATCATTGCTGTTGAGTTGTGGCATAAGTGTCATTTTAGATGGCGTGAACTTCGTTTAGTTGGGTCTGCATATCGTGCAGGCGCCGATAGACTCCGTTTGGTATTTCGAGGAGTTGGGCGTGTGTGCCTTGCTCAATCAACCGGCCTTCTTTCAGCACTAACAGTCTGGTCGCACGTTTCAGCGTCGACAGCCGGTGCGCGATTGCGACTACGGTTCGTCCAGCGATTAATCGGTTGAGCGCTTCCTGAATCTGGTGCTCGGTTTCGGTATCGACGCTGCTGGTCGCTTCGTCGAGAATCAAAATTCGTGGATTATGTAAAATGGCACGGGCGATCGAAACCCGTTGCCGTTCGCCGCCCGAAAGCGTATGTCCTCGTTCGCCGACCACGGTGTCATATCCGCTGGCCAGGCGGCAGATGAAGTCATGGGCATTGGCCGCCCGAGCCGCGGCAATCACGTCGCTGAGCAACGCCTCAGGAACACCGTATCGGATATTCTCCATAATGGTGCCGTGAAACAAAAATGGATCTTGCAGCACCATCCCGACTTGACGACGGAATGCTCCTAACGCGAGCTCCGGGAGAGGTACTCCATCAATTCTGATCTCGCCACCGGTGACATCGTAAAAGCGAACCAGTAGATTGGCCAAAGTGGTCTTTCCTGATCCCGAAGGACCGACCAAACCGATCAATTCGCCAGGTTCAATCCGGAACGAGACGCCTTTGATAATCTGCCCTACCGCGTCGTAACCGAAAGTTACCTCCCGAAATTCGATCGCTCCGCGCAGCGGCTCGAGCTGCGCGCCGTCGCGCCGTTCTGTAAGCTGCGGTTCTGTGTCAAGCAGATCAAAAATCCGATGGGCCGAACTTAGTGCGCGATTCAACAATCGTGACATCTGCCCGATGATCTCGATCGGATAGAAGAACATTCCCATATACAGCAGAAAAGCGACAAACGTGCCGATCGACAGATCGACCGTTCCGTGTGCTAACAATCGAGGTAGTGCGAATACCCAGGTTAAAATTGTCATGCTGTGTACCAGCAGCATGAGAATTGGCCAGAAACCGGTCCAAACGTGATGAATCCGAAAACACTCATCGGTAAAATCTTCGTTCCGATCGCCAAACCGGCGCTTCTCGTGTTCGGCTTGATCGAACGCTTTGACTACTCTGATGCCCGGCACGACGTCCGATAAGGCATCGGTCAGATTTGACCATTTCCGCCAGGCGCGCAGGAAAAAGCCGTGCATAATTCTGCCGTTCCGATAAATCAAAACTAGCAGGATCGGCAGAGGAACCGTCATCACTAGGCCAAGTCGCCAATCGAGAACAATCAGTACGGCGCTCAGACCGATCAGGAGAAGAAAAGATAGCGAGAGCTCTACCACCCCAAAGGCGATGAAATCCCAGATCCGATCGCTATCTGAGCCGACTCGACTGATGATGCTTCCGGTTTGTTTGCTGGAAAAATAGCTGACGCTTAATTTGTGCAGATGGTCGTACATCTGTGTCCGCAAATCGCGGGCGACATGTTCACCCAAGACCGCCATGGTTCGCAGACGCATCCAAGCAGCGCATTCTTGAAAAATGAGAGTGGCGGTCAGTCCTCCAAGCAAGGTGAGTGCGAGCGGCCACGCTTGGGTAAGCGGCAAAGTTCCACCCTGAAATGGCTGAATGACTTGGTCGACAACTTGTCCGGTAAAAAACGGCGGTAACAAGCGCGCCAAAGTCATGACGGCGGCGCCGGACATGCCAAGCGCGACTTGGACTCGGTACGGCCGCAGGTAACCGAGCAAACGCCAAACGATGGCGAGCCGATTACCACTAACTGAGGCCTGTGCCTCTCTGATCGGTCGAAGAACCGCTTCTCGGTAACGCTCGTCGCTCGGAGCGAACTCGAGCGTTCTACCGTTGAGTTGTTGGTCCAGAACAAACAGCAGATGTCCAATCGCGCCGCGTTGCCGGTGGGTGTACCGGATCGTGACAAACGGATGTTCTTCGTCCCTCTCGAGCAGGTGGACGACCGTGCAGCTTAAACCTGGCTGTTCGATGATCTTTTCTAGGCGTTTTCGGGAGATAACCCGAATATGTTCATCGAGATGGCGATCCGCGACTCGGATGACGGCCAAATGATTCGCTGTGAGCGTCACCCAGATCTGGCAAAGACGCAGTGAAGCATCAAGATCGGCCAGCGCGTAAAGCTGAATGATCTCGTCCTGGCACGCTTGCTCGACCCGGCGCCGGACTTGCTCCGGCAGCGTGGGCGGCTGATCAAGGTACCGATCAAATATTTGAGAGACTGGGTCGGACATGGCTGGTTGCGGGCCGGCATCCGTCCCGGATGATTGGCCCAAAAAAGACGTTGTTTCCCGCTTCGCGCTGGACAGGCGATGAAGCTCCGGCCTTAAGGCCGCCGAAGAGAACCGCGGGTCAATGCCCGGTGATGGTATTCTTCGGAGAGAGAGGGAGGACCCCGTTCATATCACCTTGCCGACGAGAATCGAGTTCAGTGAAGTAGATCATTGGTTTGAGGCCTCCTTAAGAAAATTGGTCTGTGACCTAACCAGACAAAGGATCTTTTAGCAAGAAATTAATTCGAGACTCTTACTCGGCTTGGATCAGGCGATACACTCTCACCACTCCGGCATCTTGAGGTAGAGTTCGCTGACCGATATATTCACAAAAAAAACTCGGAATAGCACTCGTCGCTGCAAGGATCGCAAAATGTTCGGTAGCCAAGATCTCACCTTTGCTTGTTGTCGGTTCGAGTGCGGCGGCAAGATTCATATGTCTGCCACTAAAGGCGATGTGGCGAACAAGCGGATTGAACATCGAGAATACTGGCCCAGCGTGAAGCGCGATTCGAATACCGAGATCTGGCGGCAGACCATGCCGGCTCCAGCCCGCCTCGCCGCCGATAGAGCCTCGGTTGATCCGGTCCGTAGCCAGGTTTCCTTAAACGTTCTGCCGACCAAGCTTAAAATGTCGCATGTGACGTTACCTCGATTAAGGAGGTCCATTAAAACGACCCGCGCCCTCCTGCTTTGGCCCGTTTGAGCGAGAGCCTGAGCATAAAGGTACGGAAATCCGGGTTGCAGCTTTTCATGCAGCGAAGCACCCTCAAGGATTCGCAATGCGGTAAACGCGTCGCCTTCCTTTAAGGCAATTCTGGCCTGTCTTTCCGACTCAGTCTCTGGCGGCGATTTGGCCATGGTAGGCGGTGCACTCCGGACCTTTGTGGTCAATTCATTGCCCGCCTAATTCGGCGCCAACTCGGGCACTAATCCGCTGGCGGCTGGTTTCAGCTTGGTCAGCACCAGCAATGTCCCGCGACGCCTTCGCTGATAGTCGATCTGATCAAAAGCATGACGAATCAAATGAACTCCTAATCCCCCAGGCCGCAGTTGATCGAGTGAGCGGCCGTGGTACTTCGTCGAATCAAACCGATCGCCGTAATCGCGGAGATGAAAGCGCACACCGTTGCTCTTGATTGTTTCCAGGGAAAGCGAAATTAACTGATCTTCGGCAAGGTGATAGGCATGCCGGATGATGTTGGTGCAGGCTTCATCCACGCCTAGGACCATCAGGTCAATCTCTCGGCTGGAAAAAGCACGATTTTGCAAAAACTGACGAACACAGTGCCGAACCAACCAAAGATTGGCCGGATGACTTGCGAACTCGATCTTCTTCTTCATTTGCGGCCGATTGTCAGAATCGTCAAGTCGTCATGAGGCGAGGTATCCCCTCGATGCTCAGCTTCTACTTCAATCAAAGCTTCGACGATCTGCTCCGATCCATTCAACGGCTGAGCCAGTACTTTTCTCAGCCGATCCATGGAGAAAGGTTCTCGGAATTTATTGAAGGACTCAATTAGCCCGTCAGTATAGAAAATCGCCTGGGTTCCCGGCAACAACTTGATCTGATTGCGGGCGAATAAGAGATCTCTTACTACTCCAAGGGGAGGGGACGCTTCGATCGCCGGTTCTACCACTTTGCCGATCCCTTGCCGGAGTATTGGGGCGAAATGGCCTGCTAGCGAGAATTCGATCTGGCCGCTCTGAGCCATGACCCGACCGAGCACTGCCGTGATGAACATGCCGCGAATAGTGCGATCCCACAGACGGGCATTCCACTGCTGCAAAACGTCTGCTGGCGACATCTGGGGGTGAACGATGAAACGGAGCATACTCAGCGCCTGCGCCATCATCAGCGCTGCCGAAATCCCTTTTCCGGAGACGTCGCCGACAACGAAATAAAATTCTCCTTCGTCTTTTTCAAAGACATCGTAGAAGTCCCCTGCGATCTCGCGAGCTGGACGGTAACGCGCCGCAAACTCTAGAAGCTCAGTTGATGGCAGCGAATGCGGAAGGAATGAATGCTGAATCTCAGTAGCCAACTCCAAATCTTTTTCCAAGAGGCGGCGCTGGCGGTCTCGCTCGATCGCTCGCATCTTCGCGATCGCGGTGGCAACCATGCTGCCGTATGCCTCAAATGCCTCTAGATCGATCGCGTCGAAATGTGGTTTATCCAACGGGTTTAGCACTTGCAGAACCCCAATCTCAGCGTCTGATTGAAACAGCGGGATACAAAGGACCGAACGAGTTACAAAACCAGAGCTCTTATCCAGCTCTGGATAAAATCGCGGATCGTTGTACGCATCGGCAACCAGTAAGCTCTTACGTTGCTCCTGCACCCATCCGGCGATTCCGCGGCCCCGCGGAATCTTTATTTTTGTCGGCCGAGATAAGGTGTCGCCAGCCGGCCCACGAGCGATCGTGAGTTCGAGATCTCCGGTTTCGGAATCAATCAGAAAGAGTGAGCTTGCTTCCGCCCGCATTACGCGGCCAGCGACATCGAGGATAGCCGAAAGCAACTCGTCGAACTCCGTAATGGAATTGATCAAAGCACTGACTTCGACCACGCCCCGATAAAGCTGATTGAGCCGTTGTAGTTCTTCGATGTTCGCGGTCATGGCGATCCTTTGTTTCGTATCATAAGAATTGTGCGGAAGGCTGCGAGAAGATTTGCTTGGAGGGGCTTGAACATGGGGCGTTTGGTAGCGGCGACTAGCCTGTCCGACATAGTCTTGATGTTTGTCCGGTTGCATTGCTTTTACGAAGACGACGACGTCGGATCCTACCGAAGTCAAACGTGTACCGGGTCGAGAATACTTAGCCGCAAGGAATCAAGCGAAACTCACCATTAAGCGCAGTCGCCACCGCGTGGTTCGCGAAATTACCGCCAAATGCCCGAGCACGTCGGAACCGCCGACAACGCCGGGAGTCGCCAAACGCCGAAACGGTCTTCGGTAGCGGCGACTGCGATTTGTGGTCGTGGCGCGTCAATCGCTGCGGGCGACTCTTTCGGACAGGGTGTACCAGAGAACCCAACGGGACAGCCGCCGCTACCGAAGATCGCAATCATCCACTGTGTCGTTGCAATATTTTCCAATTCCAGTAAAAATGGGTGTAATTGGCATGCGATGTTTCTCCACTTTTTTCGTAGCGGTGTTCGTGCTCGCTGTTTCTGTCCGGGCCGAAGAGAATACGGCGTATAATGCGCTTCGCTTGATCGGTAATCTGCGAGGCGAAGAGACGCTAAGGCAGGTTTTGGCAGTTTCTGGCGAATCTGGTAATCCGCAGCCTGGTATGTGGACAATCGTCCTGGATGATCCGGCCGCACGCGGTGGTGTTCGAGAACTGCAGATTGTTTCTGGTCAGATCGCTTCGGAGCGAACACCGGTCAGTAGCGAGCTGGCTGGAGGCAAAACGATCGACCTGAATCAGCTCAACTTAGACTCGGATGGAGCGTATCAGGTGGCTGAAGAAGAGGCCAAAAAAAATAGCGCGAGCTTTAACCAGGCGAGCTACCGGTTGTCCTTCGACTCGGGTACCGGTAAACCACTGTGGATTGTCCATCTGCTCGATTCCCAACGACAAGATGTGGGAATTGTGAAGGTGGCAGCTGATAATGGAACGCTTGTCGGTTCGAGTAACTGGGCCAACAGCGGTTCCGGAGGTTTAGTATCTCAAGGATCGTCGCCGAACTCGGACCAGGAAGTTCTGAACCAAACTCCGGAATCTTCGGAACCACCGTCGATTCACAAGCGACGCTCTGCTGATACGGACTCAGAAGGACGATATGTGCGGCGCGATTACTCCAGCGAGAGTGAATCCGTTCCTGATCGAGCTCGTCGTTACGGACAGTCGGTGGAAAATACGGTAGAGCGTACTTTTCGGAAAGCAGGCGGTTGGATTCAAAAGAAAGTTACCGGCAAGGACACGATTAGTTTGCCTCCTCGGAATGACTCCAACGACTCCGACAGCAATCAAGATCAGTACAGCCGGCCCGTCCATCCACAGCAGGTACCAGAGGAATAACGCCGAGAGCGCGACAACGTCGAGACCGCCGGGATCAGATTGTAAGGGTGCCCCGCATTGCATCGTAAGCTATGGCCAGCTGATGGGCGGTGGCCAACCTGTAACCGCATCGTTGCCTTTCAATGATCACTCTCTCCAATCACTAATCAACCTAACTATGCCTTGGCCGGCTGCTCGCGCGGCTTAGCCACCTCGGTCCGCAAATTGCCTTTTCGGAAATTGCTCCACCAAAGGACGATCGGGGCGGCAATGAAGATCGAAGAATAGGTTCCCACGATCACGCCGATAACGTTCGTAAACGCAAAATCGTCTAGAACCGGTCCGCCAAAAATCCAGAGGGACAACATACAGATCAGGGTCACGCCGCTGGTGAGGACCGTCCGGCTCAGGGTCTCGTTGATGCTGTCGTTCATCAGAGATCGAATTGTCCCGCGACGACCGGAACGGAGTCCCTCACGGATTCGATCAAAGACGACGATCTTGTCGTTGATCGAGTAACCGGCAACCGTGAGAATGGCTCCGATCGTGACCAACGAGAAGGCACGACCGGTTAATACGAAAATCCCGAGCGTGATGATAAGATCGTGAATCATCGCCAGGATTGTTCCGACAGAGAATGAGAACTCGAAACGGATTGCCACGTAGATCATGACCCCGAGAAATGCAATGGCTAGGGCGTAGAGGGAGGTCGTGGCAAGTTGTGATCCCATGACTGGGCCGACAGTTTCCGAGTTTTCAACCACCAGTGCTGCCGTCTCCGGAGATTGTTTGAGCTGATTGAGAATCTTTTGCCCATCCCCATAGGGTGCTCGGATCGCAACGTAATGGAGCGTCTCCTGGTTTCGCTGGCTCGATTCTTCTTGAATCACAGCGTTACCGAGCCCGATCTTCTCCAGTTGAGCGCGAACCTGAGCGTCGGCCACCGCTTGGGATGATCTTAAGAGCAATGAGTCGCCCCCCGTGAAATCAATATTGAACATCTTGCTGCCACGGACTCCAAAGGCAGCGAACGAAGTGATCAATAGCACCGCCGATGCGATCAGAGCAATTTTCCATTTACCGAGGAAGTCGTAGTGTTTCGACTTGATAAGGTGGAGCATCGAAATCCGCTTCAGCCAATTGAGGTGAATCAGCCAGCTGAAAATGTTTCGCGTCACCATTAGCGCCGAAAACATCGAAGCGATGATACCGATCGTCAGAGTGATGGCGAAACCTTTGACCGGACCGGAGCCAAGCCAGAAGAGTATGACTACCTTGAGCAACGTGGTAAGGTTCGCATCAACGATTGCGCTGAAGGCCTTATGGTAGGCCGTATCGATTGCAGCTTTTAGACTTTTCCCGGCGCCGAGCTCTTCCCGCAATCGTTCATAGATCAATACGTTAGCATCGATCGCCATACCGATGGTGAGGATGATTCCAGCGATTCCCGGCAGCGTTAGAACGAAGTTGAACAGGGACATGACGCCGAACAGCAAGATGCCGTTAACCGCCAGCCCAACGAGGGCCACCGCGCCAGCAGTGCGATAGTAGATCAGGACGAAGACCAGTGTCGCAGCTAAGCCTGCCAGACCCGCCGCGAGGCCTCGTACGATGGAGTCCTGGCCGAGTGTCGCTGAAACGCTTCGTGTCTCGTCAATCGCGACGGGAGTTTGCAGAGGGTTCTCCAGCGCGCTGGCCAGGTTCTTTGCTTCTTCCGCGGTGAAATTGCCGGTGATTACAGCGGAGTTATTGGAAATCTCTGTTTGAATTACTGGAGCAGAGATGACTTCTCCGTCGAGAACGATCGCGAGGCGATTATTGATGTTGTCCCTGGTGACTCGCTGAAAGATCTTTCCGCCCTCGGCATTAAAACTGAGAGCAACCTCATAGCCACGCTGTTCGAAAGTGGCGTTTGCCCTGGTCACTTGATCCCCAGTCAACTCGGGGCGGCGTTTTACGAGGTATTTTTCCCTTTTTCCGTTTCTCTCGACGCCATTGAGGATGACGTATCCAGGAGGCGTAAAGTGGCTGCCGTTCTCGATCTGTGGCACCAACTCGTCGCTTTGGGAATGAACCAGCCGGAATTCCAGTTTGGCCACGCGTAACAATTGCTGCCGAGCGTTCTCGACTTGTGCGGCATCGAGACCAGGGATCTGCACGAGAATCCGGTCGGTGCCTTGCTTGGTGATGACGGGTTCACTGACGCCGAACTGATCAACGCGCTTGCGAATCACCTCCACTGCCTGTTCCTGCATCTCGGGCGTAATCTTTCGCGGCTGCCCGTTCTCCTCGGTCGGTGGGACGAGACGCACCAGAAATGACGTGCCGCCCTGTAAATCTAATCCGAGGTGGATCTTTTTCTGCAGTGGAAGAAACGCATTGATGCAAAACGCGCAAAGTAAGACGGCGAGAGCGGTGCCAAGCCATCGCTTGGTACGCTCATTTTCGACGATGAAATAAAGGCCGAAAAGAATGAGTAGAACTAAGCCGAAGACGAATGTCAGCGCCGGAGCCATACAGCAAGAACCGTCAAGGGTGAAACGGTATCTAAGAAGTCGCTTTAGGTTCCTCGCTCGGCGCCGACTTTGCTACCGTAGCGATTGACCCTTTTTCGATCTCTATCTTCACGTTATCGGCGATTTTCACGAGAAAAGTAGTCTCCTTTACATTGGCAATCAGACCGTGAATTCCGCTGCTGGTGATTACCTTGTCACCCGTTTTCAAGCCGGACAATAGTTTCTGTTGTTCTTTCTGCCGTTTCTGCTGCGGCCGGATCAGCAGAAAGTAGAAAATGATGAACATGAAGATCAGCGGCGCGAACGTAAGCAGGGGGTTACTCTGGCCTGTGGCGGGCGCTGATTGCTGTTGAGCTAGAAACAAAATGGTAGAGATCATATACGATGGTGCCTTGGCGCAGCGCTTACGCTCTGACAAGGGGAGTTGAGTCAATAACCCAAAGGGCTGACCGGATCAAAGAAATTTTAGAAAGGATGTAACGGAATCGGCAGCGCGGGAGGCGCATCCAGGAGTCGGAACGCTTGGCACGGTTGGCGGGGTGGCGCCGCGGTGTTTCCTGGCGGCTTTGGGCCCGGGCGGTCAGCAGCGTCGGTGGGCCGCTCGGTCTTATTTGGCTCTTGGTCCAGTCTGGTTAAGGTTGCTTCATGGCCAATCTAAATTTTCTCGCTGCAGAGGACCTGGCGCTCAACCTTCCGAGGACATCCATTACGGAGCCTCCCCGGGACGACAAGCTGATAGAATTCCTCCGTTCAGCCGATTTTGCTCGTCTCAGCGGGTTTCCTCCTTCCGATGTACTCTACGCTCGGGGCTTGCTTCTATTGGCGGCGGGTGATATCGAAGCGGCCCATCGAATTGCCCAGGAATCATCCTCGGCCAATGGCGTTTACCTCCATGGAATGATCCACCGGATCGAAGATGATTTTGACAATGCCCGCTATTGGTTTTTTCGAGCAGGCGTGCATCCAGCTTCACCGGAAATCTATCGGCGGGCAGCTGCCAATAGCCAGAGGGTTGCAAGCCATCCGACCTGGGACCCCGGTCGGGTCACCGACTGGTTTGAGGAATCCCGTTCGAAAGGGATCAGCGAAGAATTGCGAGCTGTTTTACGGATAGAAAGTGAGGTCCTTCTGGAACATTTTGCCGGCAGGTCGAGTGAATAGATTCGGTGTCGGTTGATCGGAAAATTGGCGGAGGCGGAACCAACGTCTCCTACTCACCTCCAATGGAATATATTGAACACAACGAAGAGTCCGGCCGCGAAAGTTGCAGCGCCGAGAAAGACACAAACCGGGATCGTGAGAACCCAAGCCAAAAGAATATTTCTGAGTGTCGCCATTTGTAGGCCAGACCGGTTAGCCGCCATTGTCCCGGCGATGCCGGAGGAAAGCACGTGTGTGGTACTGACCGGCAAGCCATAAATATCGGCGACTTGAATGGTGGCCATAGCGACTAATTCAGCCGATGCGCCCTGGGCATAGGTCAAGTGAGATTTTCCGATCTTTTCCCCTACGGTAACAACAATGCGTTTCCAACCGATCATCGTTCCACAGCCCAGGGCGACCGCCACCGCGACTTTCACCCAAGGAGGGATGAAATCGGTCGTTGACTTTAATCCCGAAGCAAATAACCCCAGCGCCGCGTCGTCTTGTTTGTCGGTAATCAGGTGCTGCTTCCTGAGTTTGGTTATCGATGCATGAATGAGATAGATCGCTGTCCGCAAATCCGACCGCTCTTCTTTGGCGACCTCGCTAAACTTGGTCTTGCCCTGAAGCTTGGATTGCAGATTCTGAATTTCGGCCGCTATCGCGCCAAAGGTTTTGTCGGACAGACGGCCGGTGGTCTTCAGGAACGCGGAGAGTTCGTCCTTTGCTTCGTCCGGGGTTGCCGGGCGGTCCTTGGCATACTTATCGACGATCTCTATGACCGGTTGGACCGCCGTTTCGAGATTCTTAAGCGCTTGGCTGCTGACACCCAGATCCAAGGCGTATACCGCTGGCAAAATCCCGATCAGGATAAGCATAATCAAGCCCATCCCTTTCTGACCATCGTTGGAGCCGTGCGAAAAACTGACGCCGGTACAGGTAAAGATCAGGAGAAGCCGAATCCACCATGGCGGCAATTTGCCTGCCTCGGCTGGAGCGTAGAGTTCGGGCCGGCGGATCAGGAACTTGGCCAGCAACAAAAGCAGAGCAGAACAGACAAATCCTACGATCGGCGAGACGAGTAAGCTAGTGAAAACCTCTTGTGCCTTGGCCCAATTGACACCCTCGCCAAACACGTGCCCCGGAGTGACCATCGAGTTAGCCAGTCCAACGCCCATAATTGAGCCGACCAAGGTATGCGAGCTGGATGCCGGCAGTCCCAAGTACCAGGTGCCGACATTCCAGATAATCGCGGAAATAAGCAGCGCAAAGACCATCGCGAAACCGGCCCCTGATCCGACGTTTAGAACGAGTTCGACCGGCAATAACGCGACGATGCCGAACGCGACCGCACCACTGGACGTGAGTACGCCCATCAAATTACAAAAGCCAGACCAGACCACGGCTACGACCGGGCGAAGCGAGTGCGTGTAGATTACCGTAGCAACGGCGTTTGCCGTATCATGGAAGCCGTTGACGAATTCGAAACAGAGAGCCATCAACAGCGCCAGAATCAGGAAAATTCCTGTTCCCAGAGCAAGGTGTTCACCAAATAGTTCCATAGCGATTGAGGAGACGTCACGAGCAAAGAGGAAACCTCAAGTAGCTGGCAAACCTTTAAAGGTGACAACTCTGTTACAAACGCGTGTCCTTGAACGAGAAGCATCCAGCGCCTGACAACACAATTTAACTTGCTGCCACTCCGCTAAGCAAAGAATCTGCCATCAGCGATTTTCAATACCGTCCAGTCTTCCGCGGAAAAAATCTATCGATGGGAAAATTCATCCAGAACTTGGATGCGCACCAACGGGTGGTGATCGCCCTCGCTGTTGGCGTTCTCGTTTTCGTGGCGACCCTAGGTCTGCATGGGTTACCTCTGCAGTTCATCCTTTCTTGGAATGCCTTTTCCACTACAGCGATTTTGCTCGCATGGATTCGAATCGTTTTCGCGGACGCAAAGAGCGCAGTCTTGACCGCAAAGCTCCAGGACACGGGCCGGGCGATAATATTCAGCCTTGTGATCATTGGTGCCTGCGCCAGCCTATTTGCAGTGGCGTTCCTACTCGGGACCGCAAAGGGGACCTCTGGCGCTCGGCTGGGCGAACACGTCGGTTTAGCGGCTTTCACTGTCGTCAACTCCTGGTTTTTAATTCACACCGTTTTCACAATTCATTACGCGCATGCCTATTACCGGACCGAGGATCCTGACGAGCGCGGCAAGCATGGCGCCGGCCTGAATTTTCCGAGCGAAGAGGACGACGAACCTGACTTCATTGATTTTGCTTATTTCGCTTTCGTGATCGGGATGACTTTTCAGGTCTCGGACGTCGCTATCACGTCTAAACGCATTAGACGGTTATCGCTGGTCCATGCTCTTCTCTCGTTCTTGTTCAACACTGCCATCCTGGCGCTGGCAATTAATCTGGCTTCGAGTTTGGTCGCTTCGTAGCCTTTCAGGTACGGTAGGACCGGCAAGAGCCCATAGCCGTCAACCTAAGGAAAGTAGACGCACCTTCCAGGTGCGGAACGTGTTGTCCGCTCAGAACGCTCCGCACCATCAACCGCTAACTTCCAAGAAACATCTCGCAGAATAGCCGCGGCCATGAAAACATCGTGACCGTACGATTCGTTTCGCAGCTAGCTAGAAGCTGCGGCTACTCTTCCTTAAGTTGATGCGCCAGGGCGGGAGCCGATCCCTACCATAAAAAAACCGCCTTGACGGCGAAGCTAACCCTGGTTAGGCGGCTCCTATGAAATCTGCCGTTCTCGGGCTCTCCCTGATTGCTTGTCTGGCCTCTGCTCAGGCTAAGATCGTGACAAAGACGGTCCCTTACGGTCAGGGAGGTGTTCATCTAATCGGGTATTTGGCGTACGACGATGCGCAAACCGAGGGCAAGAAGTTGCCCGGTGTTCTGGTGGTGCCGGAATGGTGGGGTTTGAACGATTTTGCGAAGGGTCGAGCTGAGGCTTTGGCCAAGCTAGGATACGTTGCTTTTGCGGCGGACATGTACGGAGATGGCCAATCAACGATTGATCCGAATAAGGCAAAGGAGCTCTCCACTCCTTTTTATGGGAAGCCTCTCATGGCGGAACGAGCGAAGGCGGCTTTGGATCAGCTTACCGCTTCAGGGTTAGTTGACGAGTCTAAGCTAGCTGCCATCGGTTTTTGTTTCGGTGGCGCGGCCTGCCAGGTCTTAGCCTACAGTGGGGCGCCACTTAAAGGGATCGTCAGTTTTCACGGGGCGTTGGTGCCGCTTCCGGCCGATGCTGCCGGGAAGACACGCGCGAAATTCTTGGTCCTACAAGGGGAGCTTGACCCCCATGTCGACTTGGATCAGCGGCTCGCGTTCATCAAGTCGCTTGATCAAGGGAAAATTGATTTTCAATTCCTTACTTATTCCGGTGCGCTGCATGCCTTCATGAATCCGGAAGCGGATAAATTCCATTTGGAAGGAATCGGCTATAACGCCGTTGTCGCTCAACGCGCCTGGAACCAAATGCAATTGTTCTTTCAGGAAATTTTCGGCACCGGAAAGACCTCCTAGACCGCACATTCTGCAAGGAAGTGATGTTCATGAGTCACCTGGTACGAATAGCGACCGGCGCAGGACTGATTATTCTCGCCAGCTGCGCATCCCAGTCACCCAACGTGCAAACTCGGGGTGCTGGCGGCGCGGTCCAATCGCAACGATCGGGAGGAAAACTCGCTCCGGCGGAAAACGAGCGATATGCGGTTACGTCCGCGGAACTTGGCGCCGTTATTTTGGACGGCCAACATTACTTGCGATGGAGTTTTGCGCTCCGGATTAAACAATCGGTGCAGCTTCGGAGCGTTCGAGTCGAGGATGTTACCAATGCAGCGCCGATCTCTTACATTTCTGACCAAGCCCCCCAAGGTACGGGCGGACAGTGGACCGGCTACAGTGGTGCGATTGAACCGAACGCCGCCGCCATTCCCTGGCTTTACGACAACACCACCAGCACGCGGATTTTTCGGATCACGATCACCGATCTGAACAATCAAGTTTCGGTTCTCAATCAAAGCGTCTCGTATTCCCCGCAATCCAAGAAAGAACTTCGCAAGTGGTACGGCCTGGATAGTAGCCGATAGTCAACAGCGAAAACGCTGAGAGTCGAGAGTTGCCGGCGGACTTGTCCGACGAAGCCGCATCTCGATTGGAGCTTTGACGGATATGGTGGCGAAGTCGGAAGACATAAGAGAACCTGGCCCAGGAGCAGTAACGACCAATGGCTTGGCTACTGTCCGACGAACTTTTTTGCGATCACTGTTTCCGGCGCTTAGAGCGCAACGCGGCCAGTCCGCAATTCGGTCTGGCGAACCGATGCACCGATCTCACCGAGGTGTTGCTCAAGGAAGCTTTTAAAACGCTCCGGATCGTCGCTTCCACCGGTTTCGGCGAGAGCTTCATCGATCCTTTGCCGAACCGCTTGGTCATAGTGGTCGAAAAGCTGCAAAGCTTTGGCCGTGTCTGTCAATTGCCAGGTTACGTTTGCCGTGAGGGACCGGCTTCCATCGATCGTATGTTGGACAGTCGATTGATGGGGTTGCAGCGAAAGTTTGCGCCGGCTGACGAAGGGATTGGTCCAGAATAGACCGCCGCCGCGAATCGTACCGAGGTATTTGCTTCCCGAAAAAAGAACCAGGGCTTGGTCTCGGCGCATCAAACGAAACCCGCGGAGGATTAAAAGCGCTACCAGAAGCAAGCCGAGCGCTGGCATGAGTCCAATTGGTGCGGATCCGGTAGTCGAGCCCGGGCTGCTGAGCGGTCCGAGTGCCGCAAACAAAATCAACGCTAGGGCTCCAAGAATCAAAATGATTTCGACGATGGCTACGAGGGCGCCATTGAGGGAAAACCCTCGACGCTCTACGGTGGCATTTGGGGGAACGGCTGTCGCCTGCATGGAAATAGCATCGCCGGGGAGTTCGTTTTTGACGAGCAGAAATTTGTAGCCGTCCGCCCAAATACCCTTGCTTGAACCGGTCGACCTACTGCGCTCCCTTTACCAGCTATGGAGAGAAATGTCGACCCGGGCTCGTCTGCTGACGTTAAAGTTGGTGTCATTCCTCTTGCGGTCATGCAGCGCCACAACGGCTTGGAGGTTTTGCATCAATTAAAAAGGGGCCTGCTTCCGCGGTCGCCGATGAGCGAAGTCATTCCGTTCGAGTTAATGGATATAGAATTCGGTAAAGCTACCCTGGTTAGCACACCGAGTGAGAAGTTTTATAATCCGCTGGGAATCGTCCACGGCGGCTATGCCCTGACCCTTTTGGATTCGTCGATGGGACTGGCCATCTATACGACACTGAGCTTCGGTATTGGCTACATGAGTATCGAAACCAAGGTGAACTTTGTGAAACCGGTCACTGTGAAGACCGGGCCACTGCGAGCGGTCGGCCACGCAGTTCATACCGGAACCCGCACGGCGACGGCCGAAGGAAGGCTGGTCGATGAAGAGGGAGAACTTTATGCACACGGCACGACCACCTGTTTTCTTTATCCGCTGGAGAATGCGCCAGGGCCGCTTCGCCGACCGTAGCGGCGTTCCCAGCGTTCAGGCGCTCACAGCTTCCCGGCGCCCCTATTGCAATATCTTTGCGTTCAGATCCGTAATCTGTTTGTCGAGCCCAGCGATTTTGTCCCGAATCCCTTGGTAGGTCGCCGCGAGTTTCCTATCCGAAAAAACCGGCTTTCCCACTTCGTCGCCTTTGCTCCAACTGCCCCAATTGGCCGCGAAGAAATCCAACAGTGACCGATGTTCGTCGATGTAATTCTGGAGCAACTGATTTCTCTTGTTGATGCTCTCCCACGGAAAGGTAGAGATCAGTTCCTTTCGTACCGGGTCGACAATCTTTCTGGGGAGATGTTGGCTGGTTAGGGCGTTATCAAGATCTGCGTCAGCATTAAGATAGAGCTTAGCAGCTAAATCCTTGCTTTGTTTGAACTCGTCCAGAAGTGGTCGCCAAGGATTAATTTCTTCCTTGGTCGCAAAGCTGTTCGGATCCAACCGCTCCGGTTTCTGGAAATAAGCAAATCGGTTACGC
>Ga0137401_10000186_pt1 | contig 21908 bp, 14 predicted proteins | sample CZOMad1_1_16fung_FD_108286 | JGI IMG/M metagenome (GOLD analysis project Ga0137401, IMG submission 108286) | Vadose zone soil fungal communities from Angelo Coast Range Reserve, California, USA - CZOMad1_1_16fungal (Illumina Assembly) | ecosystem: Environmental > Terrestrial > Soil > Vadose...
GAAGCCCTGCAAAACATGAGTATCACGCGAGTACGAGAGGTCCTAACGGTAAGAATGACCGTACCTCAAGCGGCGCTGGTTCCGCCTAAACGTTGAGAGTGGTTGGCATGGAAAGTCTACACACAGATCAGCGTAATAAGAGGAGCGTAACCGTATGGGCGAATGCAAAGGCTGTCACGGAACGGGCAAGTGTTCGAAGTGTCATGGTCATGGTGGAGACTATCGCATAACCGGGAAATATACCTGCACAAAGTGTGGCGGTTCGGGAAACTGTACGGTGTGCAGAGGTAAGGGGCGCACTTATGCGTGAGCCTCCGCCAAAGAAAAATCTCCCAAGCGCCTGTCCCGGGAGATCTACCTTTTTTCTTATTCAAGAGAACGAGCTTTGTGCAAGATTTCATTGGTGTTTCTCAGACATGAATGAGGGTTTCCTGAGGACATTTGCAGCTTGGAATGAATGAGTGATGAGTGCATCCGATAGTCGTAGTCGTTCCGTGAAGACTTTGAGTCATCTGCTTCTTGGAGCAGCCATGATCATTTCGTTAGGGGGAGCCGCATGTAGCACGCCCGACCCTCCTGATTGGAAGATGGCACTTAGCAAACCTTCACCACTAGAAACTGAGGATCCTCTGCCGACTGCCAGTCAAATTGTCATTTACGTTGACACTAGTGCGAGCATGGCGGGCTATGTGTCGAAAGACCAAGCGGATCAAACTGTCTTTGGGCGAACATTGCAAGAGTTACGGAATCTCGCCACGATCTTGAACCCTCCCGAGGACGTCTTCGTTCGACATGTAGACACATCCGTTGGGCCACTACTTGGAGATGTCGATCTAACGGTGGCGTCGATTAGCCCCGCGATGTACAGCGGCAGGGAGACTGATCTCGCTGGGGCAATTAGACTTTTCTCAAGACCTCTCATCACATCCGAAAGTATAGACAACGGTAGCGAAGGCTCTCCCGTAAGTCGACCTCCTCGCTTCCAGATACTTGTGACTGATGGTGTCCAGTCCACAAGAGAGCAGCGGCCGGGCGTCGAGTGCGCGAGTGGTTCAGATCAAGTTTGCGTTAGAAAGCAGATCCTGGATCTAATTAACAAAGGCTGGGGAGGTTGCATTCTCGGTCTGAAAAGCGAGTTCAACGGAAAAGTGTATTCTGAGATCAATCACGCCGTAAACGCTTATCGGACTAAGAAACACGACCTGAGAACATATCGCCCTTTCTATCTCTACGTTTTCTCTCCCGATCGGAACGCACTCGCCCAGTTGGTTAGCGTCTTGAGGGAGAGATTACGGGGATTAGTAGAACAAGAGGAAGGGTTCCGCGAATTGTCTTTGACGCAGCCTTATTCGAAGGGCTATGCGCAGGTGTTAGCAAACGTGCCAAAGGATCAGCAAGACCTCTTAAGGTTAAGTCGTCCCGTTCCTCAGAATCCGGCAAGACTAACCTTGAGAATTGATCTAAGTACGGAAGCGACTGGATACGGCCATTTGAGTATGACTCTGGGCGTGCCATGGTCGGATGATGCTCTGTATCTGGGCTCGGCAAAGGAGCTAGCCGGGTTGGTACATTGGGAACTTGTACCAGTCTACCCAGGAGAGAACACCAACCCAGGTAGCCAGCCTGTGACCCATGTTCGGCTACCTGAGTTGAACTTAACAGATCAGCAAGTGGACGATGAAGGTCATAGCGTCCTTCAGTTCAGTGCTGGCTGGCCGAAGGGGACGGGAGAGATCGGCTGGCGAATCTACCATTTACAGGGGCGACTGAATCTCGAAAAGCAGACACCTACGTGGGTTCAGCAGTGGTCAACTAATCTCGACACAACTGAAGAGGCTTGTAACAAGACGCTAAACCTCGAGAGCGTTCTACTCGGTCTCTGGCGCAACGATGTGGTCAAGAATTCGATGATCGCAGACGCCTATATAAGAGTAGGGCCGCAATAGAGTTTCTAAGAATCCAGGAGTCGAAAACCGTGCTCGCTTACATAATTCTTGAGTCTAGCATTCTGCGTTGGTTTGCTGATTATCGCGACATCGAGGGCTGGGACGACACCGCTCAGAACTGGCTCATTGTAGCTGCAGTCGTATCTGTCTTAGGTGCGGGCTTAATGTTCTTCATCAAATGGTTCAAGAAGAAGAGGGCGGGAGTGATTAAGCTAGAAGCATGGAGTCGAGGCGAGACTTTATTGCTTATCCTCGTAGGCCTTTTGCCGATCTTCGTGGCGCTCCTGGCTACTTGGTACATCTCTAGAGACTATCCAAACATTATAGGGGTTGGGGGCCTTTTCAAAGGGGTAATGGTCTCTTGGTTGTTGTATGTGCTGTTGATGTTCGTCGGACATGCATTGAGCCCTTGGCGGCACGAGCTACTCTGAGGAGGTCTATTTTGAGCAAGAACGTTTTCATCGCGATCGGAGGTAGCGGCGCAAAGGTGGCTGAGGCACTAATACGCCTGCTGACCATCGGTTTTCCCACCCACAAGGAGAAGGGTGTGCTCACGAGTGTTGAAGACACGCTGCAAATATGGCGAGTTGATCCGGATCTAAGCGCGGGAGCCGCGTCGGCTCTCAACAATGCGATCAAAGATTATCAGGAATTGCAGAAGCGATTGAGTGACGGCAAAACTCCCAATAACATTGCTACGAGTCGGTGGGCGATGGATATTGATGTGAGGGTCCGCGAGCTTAACCCACTCGACCTGCCGCGTGCCTCCGATGCCGACAACACCGAAAAAACGCTACGAGGCATTCTCGATTCCCGTTACGGCGACAAACAGCGCTCCGCTCCCTTCCTTGATCCTTTTTACGAGCCTAAAGATCTCGAAGTGAAGATCGATCGGGGATTTTACCAGAAGCCCTTTATTGGAGCGGCTGTGATGGCGGTCTACGCGGATTCATTAAAAGAGGACAGTACGCCCGGGGGAAAGGAAGCTGGTCTTACTGCCTTTTACAATAACCAAGCAAACTTCTTCCTGTGCGGTAGCCTCCACGGGGGCACGGGAGCCTGCGGGGTTCCAATCCTTGGAAAGTTCATCGGCGAGAGAAAAAAGAAGAATCCGAATTGGGGCTGGCGGATTGGAGGCGCACTTCTGGCCCCGTATTGCATCCCGCCGGATCCGCCGTTCAAGGCGCTCGACGAACAAGAGGCCAGCGACATCCCAGACAGTGTCTTAGACGGTTATGTCGACAAGTACGGCGATGAGCCAGCATTCTCTCAGCTGAAACAGAAAGAAGAAAAAAGAGAACTCGTTAAGCAGATTCTCCGCGGCTTCTTTGCTGACCCGCAGGATATGGAGGCGCGGGCGCGTCAGGGGCTCTCCTATTACAAAGATCATAGCGCAGACTATTTTGATGAACTCTATCTGGTTGGAAAGCCTGAGCCCGATAAGCTCAAGGTCTGGAGTAATGGGGGGCAGAGCCAGCGCAACCCTTTAAACTCGGCTGAGGTTGTAGCCGCCATTTCTGCCCTCAACTTCTTTTCCGAGGCCAACCCAGTCAGTCCACAATCCTATTTTGTTGGGGCGTCAACCCACGATCTCAACTCTAAGAAGATGAAGCTCTATCAACTGCCTTCATTCGGGATTAGGCGCGCACCAACCGATCTGGAGATTGATCCGGAGAGGGTCTTTTTGGCAACAGCTGTGATGCACCACCTGCTGCTTCAACAGATCGCTTGGGACAAGAAGGCGAAGGAATGGGCCAACATTGAAGGGCTAAGAAATTACTATCTGGGGAATGAGCTCAAGAAAGAAGAAGACAAAGGACATTTCGACGCCGCCATGTCCCTCATTGCCAACTCAATGCTGTGTCTAGTTGATGACAGCGAAGAGATCGCGATTGGTTGGAGCGGGCAGGACAAGAATCAGCTTCTCGCCTTTCTCTCGGCCGCTGATTCTGATGTTAGGTCGATCACCAAACAAGTCTCAACGCGTTGGTGGGGCGATGATCCGAGAGGCTCACTTGAGTTGGGACGGTCCAGTATCAAGGTTTCCACTAAACAGTTCGGCAAGTGGTGTCCATCCAACGCGGCATTTACCCGCGGCGAGTATTTGCGCTTTGTTTGGTCGAATCTTTACGGGAAGATTCAAGACAAAAACGAGTCAGCATAGATGTGCTTCGGCTCTTAAGGTTAGAGGCAGATTGGAAGCAATCTGATTCGAGGAAGTACATAGGAGGTTAGCGATGGCAAACGGCGGTCAGCGGAAGGAATTCCTTAATCAAGGCATTCTGGGCAGTGGCGCGGGCGTGGCGCGCAAACGCGGCTTCCGGCCCATTGCAACAGATAACATTGGCAGCCCTGAGTATAATTCCAAGTACTTTGAGACCTTCCCAACAGCATGGGCCACCGCTTATGCGTTTCGTAAATCATTGGAGGCCGATCCGAAAGAACAGGATGGCGCACAGGCTGCCGCTGAAATCGAGAAGGCGGCGACACTTGCGGCCCAGGAATGGGCAACGCTATTCCTGCTCCACTATTTTGGCATCTTGCAACTTTCCGTGTATGCCGCCGACGAAATTAAAAACAATTACGATAAAGACCTCTGGCTCGCCTTGAGCGGAACCTACCCAAGCCTCAAAGAGAGCGGGGCTTCCTCGATAAAACTGCTCGAGACTGACGATCATCGGGTCATCGGAGCTTATTACTCTGAAGTTGTCTTCTTCCCAAGTCGCAGCCGCTCAAAGTGGGTAAGAGCGAGCGGCGATAGTGACAGCTTAAGCCCATACTTGAGCGACAAGAGCCTCTCATGGACTGAGGCAAGAAGGATTCTTCTCAAGGAGGAACAGGATAAGGATGCATTCCACGTCCACCTGCGTCTCATCTCGGACAAAGTACTGCAAAGCCAGCGCCTCAAGGATCGACTCGACGCGTTTTGCGATCAGGTCTTCGGCACAAGCGTTCCTGAGATTACCACGACGCTCGACAAAGACCCCTCGAGTTGGGACATTCCAGGAGTTAAGAAGCACACAGCTTCGGAGTACCTGGATAGGTACCCGTTTATTCGGGGCAACGAAAAGGGCGGAAAGATCTACTATCTGGTGGCGGGAATGCCTATCCAAACCTCCTGGATGACTCAGGTAGTCGAATCCGCCTGGCCCGCTCCCAATCAATACAAATACAAAAGCCCAACAGAGATCACTTTGAATCTTGGCAAGAAGCCAGTCGTCTGCAAGATCGGAGAGAACGACGAGATAGTCCTACTCAAGACCCTTTTTCTTGCGCAAGAGCCATACTGGTGCAAAGTCCCAAGAGCATCGGACACCTTCGTCGCGAAGATAAAAGGTCTGCATACGGTTGGATTGCGTGACCCGGTGATAAAAACAAACGAGGTTGCGGTCTGTTTGGCACCTATTACCAGTGAGTTTCTGCTTCGCTTTCCGGAAATCTTCCTGAGTCCCAAGTTGATCACAGCGGCTGTCAGCCAGGCCGACAAAGTTGAATGGACGGTAGTGGTCGACGACCGCGAGATCAAATGGCTGACCAGTCCTGTTCGGCAAGCAGAGATGCCGAACACTTCTCTAGCACTGTGGCCGCCCGGGGTCTCCAGAGACTGGAAACTCTATGTGGCCTACGGCCAGGGACGCAAAGATACGTGTGGTCGCTGGCATTTGATAGACGACAAAGGCTGGCGGGGTGAATTGGTGGAGTTAGAGGAGGAAGAGTACGTTAGCATCCTGCAGCGCTCGGTCTCTTCGAACATGCCCAAGGCCATCATGCTATCCGACAGCAAGGCCAAAGAGCGTGGCGTCCTCTTCCTCGGCGATTTCACAAATCAAGATGCTGACAGGGAATCGGCTGCCAAGCTCGCGGTGGACTTTGGTACGAGCAATACTTGTCTGGCCTACAAGAATGGTCAATCAAAGATACTCAAATTCGAGCTGAGCCCGGAGATCATCTGGGGAGCGCCCCGCGATCGCATGGCAGAGCGTGCCGGATTCGTTCCTTTCAAGTGGGGCGGCGGCAAGGGCTTCTTTCCTACCATCCTGCTTTCCAGAAAGAGCGATGAGGGCCTTCCCGACCTGCTTCCGGCAACGATCAAGCCCGAACACCTTTTCAAAGTGGATATTCCTTGTCTTCACACCGAATTGGAGAAGCACTTGTCTTACGGTGGAATACGTGGTCTCTGGCGTGTCCACGACAATTTGAAATGGGACCCGAACCCGAAGACTCCCTGGCGTTCCCTTTTTCTTGGTCTCACGCTGCTTTACGCGCACGCAGAAGTATTCTTCAGGCAAAAGGGAGTGAAGATCAATAAGTACACCTTTACATATCCGTTGGCCTTCGCAGGCGACGACCAGAAGAGTTATCACGAAAAGGCCAGGGAAATGATTCGCAAGATACGGCAGTTCTGTTATGGCTCCGATTCTTCCTCCGACGATTTTGAATATAACGGAATTGATGAGAGTACGGCGATCTCAGGCTTCATACGCGAGAAGCCCTCGCCGGCAACTATGGAGGTGTTCATTGACGTCGGGGGAGGGACGGCGGACCTGGCTATTCGCAGTCACCGGGGCTTCCTGGTCCTGGACAGCATCCGAGTAGCCGGTAATACCTTCTTCGGTTTTGCCGAGCGAAATCTGAGCGACAAGCTCACAGGTGCTGCCCAGTTCAAAAAGCATCTGGCGACGCTCCTGCAGGTTAACGAGAAGGAGTTGGCAAGCATAGGCAAGCCTGGTTCACTAAACTTTGGGACGTTTTATTCGGTTGCGATCAATCGCGTGGGAGAACAGGATTTCAATGATCGGGAACAAGAGATTATTAAGACGGGTATGGGTAAGCCGAAGTCCTACCAACGATATCGCACTCGGCTTTTCTTCAGGCACATTATGACTTACGCGCTGCTGCAAGCTTGCGCTGCGGTGGTTGATCAGAAGATTAAGTTGACTAACGGCATTAAGCTGATTTTGGGAGGCAACGCTTGGGGCCTGCTGTTGTTTGCCGAACTTCCCCGCTCGAATTCAAAGCTCCAGGGTGAAGCCGAGGAGATTCTTAAGCTCTTGAAGAAGTATCTCTCAAACGTAGTCACGGACGAAGAACGTCTATGTCTCGATGCGTTGAAGATATTGAACGTGCAACTACTGAATGCAGAGGATCTGAGCAAAGCCAAGACCAGCGTCGCCGTGGGCGCCCTGGATGCCGAGTTAAATCTCCATAGCGACAAAGATCGTCGGGCACGCTATTCCGGAGTGACGGTCAAGGAACTGCGAATCAACGACTTCGATCCGATGACAGTTCGTTGGTGCGACCGCTGGGGCTTTGAAGAGTTTAAGCAGCGGCTGGGCGTGATGGATGAAATAAACAGCTCTGAATTTGAATTGCCCGAAGATCTTCAGAAACCATTTGATTCGGTCCTTTCGGTATTCACCTGTCTGGGCAACACCAGCCGTAATGATCAGGACAACATGCCGCAAACGGTCTGGACGAACATCAATGCCGAAGCCGGGAGAAATATCACGGCGATGAGGGGTCAGAGGTTGGAGTCATCTCCTCTCAGTCATTTCATCTCGGACGTGCTCTATCCCGAGAACACGCAACGCGACTTCCTGGATACGCTGGCTGAAACGAACGGCAACTTCAAAGCCCGTCCGAACGAGGAGTAGAAGATGAAGGCCGGAAAAAAAATCTCGACCCTGTTGCTTTCGCTGGGCTGCGTATTACTGCTTAACGGCTGTGGAGATTCCGCGAGTCCTACGCCCTCTCCATCAACCATGACTGTCGCGCAGGCGGATGCCAAACTTCAGGAGGCAAAGGAGAATCTTCGTCGCCTTCAGTCAGCGCCTCAAGCGCCGAGGGCCAGCCCAGCTGAGATTCAAAAACTTCAAGTCGAAGCCAACCGACTCAGCAAAATCGCCGGCACTGCCCAGGCCCAAGCGGACACGATGCGGCAACAGTCTCGTACCACGGGTCATGATCCAGATAGTCCCAGGGATTCGCCAAGAACCTATAAGGCTATACAGAAAGCGAATGGCGCACAGGCGCAAGCTGCCGACGCGCAGCGGGCGCTCGATGAGGCTAGAAAAAAAGGAGAAGGTTCTTCAGATGCTGTCGCGAAAGCTCAGGAGGCGGTCACGCAGGCGACGAAAGAACTAGACGAGGCCAAGGCCCGCACTCAGTCTGCGAGTGCCTCGCCTTTGGCATCATCTCCTGCGGGGGCAGACGGGTGGCGGGCAATCCTTTTGACTTGGCTCCCATCGTTGCTCACGACAGCCTCCTTACTAGTCGTCATGATTCTGCTGCATCGAAGCACCATGCGAAAGCTGGAACAGACCGCAGGTATCTTCTCAGGAAAGCTGTCGGGCTTGACTGCAGAGCAGGCTACTCTCGCTAGCGACGTGAGATCAATGATCGTCAAAAGCCTCAAGGACAGTCCTGAACTCTCGGCTTTGGGAACGAAGCTTGAACGCTTCGACGCGACCTTGAACGAGATTCAGCGAGTTGTCGCTGATCGATCGAAGGATACAGGTAACGAGACTGACTCAAACGTTGAGACTGAAGCCGAGGACAAGGGGCCAAGTTTCCCGATCTCGGCTGAGGACTACCTTTCCAGCATGCAAGACAAGCTCGTGTATGTAAAGCCTGACTATCCGAACACAACCCTGATCAAGGATTCTGAGAACGGAGATCTCGCGTTGGTGTCAGCGCATAGTAATCCTGCCGGAATGTATTACCTGGTGCCGAAGCTCAGCCGTTTTCCCACCAAGCAGGATTATTACACCGTCTACGAACAGTATTTTGAGTGCAACCAACCCTATTCCGGCGCTGTCACGATCATTAGGCCGGCAATGGTTTATGCCGTCGATGGAGGCTGGCAACTCGACCAGAAGGGACAGCTCAAAGTCGGCTGACACCGGAGACAAACAGATATTGAGATGTACCTGGAAGAAAGTCGCGCCAACTTGGGTGTCTGTATTGACGTTGCTCCTGTTCGTCGCAGGCACTTGTTCTTCTCCGGCGAGCAACGCTGAAGGGCAACCCCCTAAGGGTGCGACTGTGTCGCCGCCTCCGGTAATAACTCGATCATTACCCCCCAGGCTGGAAAGTGAACCGCGAGTTGAGTCGAGTTGGCTTGGCAACCCCTACATTTTGGTTTCGGGGATTGTTCTTGTGATTGCACTCATTGCGGCCTCGGGGGCTGCGCTGTTCATACAGGCGTTGAGACAGAAGCACGACCTGGAAGGATTGGCATTTAGCTATCTCAAAGTGAGCCACCGCGCCAATGAATTGGAAAAGAACCATCGGATTCTGTGTCACTCGTTGCTCGATAGCAGCGCGGCTGTTGAGCCGTCAACGACGTACCTTGAACGGCGGTTGAGTGCCTTGGAGGATCGGATTCGAGATTTATTCTCAAATACCACTGCGGCCAGAACTGGAAAGCAGCGCGTCGTACTCGTCGCAACCCGATGAGTCTGGGTTGCGGTTTCCTGTAGCCGTGGAGGAGTGCCTGACACTCTTGAGATACACCAAGACTTTGTCAGTCACATCTTTGGGCGGTCATGTCATCGAGGCTGAGAAAGGCGAGTTCCTTTTGGTAATGGGTGACAGCCCGGAGCGTCCGTTGCTGATCATTCCCAGCGTCACGCGCTTCATAACCAAGCAGGATTATTACAATTACTTTGCAGAGTTTTACCACTGCGACAACGTTACTTCGGGTGCGGTTTGAATTATCGAGCCGGCGGTAGCTAGTAGGATTCGGGACGGCTGGTCGTTAGAAGAAAAAGGACGCTTGGAAATCAGATAAACATGAGTACTGCTATTGTACAAGAGTTTCAGGGAAGGTCTATTAGGATCTTTTGCCCATCTCATCGGGTCAGCTTTGTTGTCTTAGAGACTAGCAAGATATCGTGTGACTCTGATGGCCACAGGCTTTCGCGAAACTTTCCCTTCAGCGAGGTCTGGGAATACTGCTGCGATTGTCAAAACTTCTGGCCGGTAAGTCCGGCTGCGGATGTCGCACCAAAGCACGTCTGCATGGCGTGCGAGAGTGAACTTGTTAGATTCTACTTATGCGATAACTGTCAGGTCATCAGCGCGGAGTCTGACGAGCCCACGCGCCGAAAGGCCTATCGTTTGCCGGCGCAATCTGCTCCGCTGCCATCTTGCCCCGGATGTTTGGCGACCACCGGCGCCGTACTGAAAACCCACGATTGTTCTGAGTTTGGTCTTAGTTTCCTGACTCCCCGGATAATTTGCCCTTTCTGTGAGGATGACATTGACGATCCTCTAACCCCGCCCCTTGAGAAAAGCCAACCAAGTCAAACCAAGTTGGGAAAGATAACGCTCTCAGCGGTTGGAAATGACTTTCGGGGAATCGGTGAGGTGGGAGAGCCTGACAACAATCAGGAATCCCCTGAGGCAGAAAACTGGAATGCGTCGATCGTTTGCCCAAAGTGTGCCACACCTCAAGAAGCCGAGCACGATTTCTGTCAGAACTGCGGTTGCAGATTAGGAATCGAAGATCAAGACTCTCATCATTCGGCAGAAGCTCAACGAGACACTCGGGACGAGGATAAGGTTGCAACTGGTTCAGCGTCGATTTCCCCACGAACCTATCTCAAAGGCGGTATCGTTGTCGCTTTAATGGTTGTGGCGGTTTTGATTGTCGGCGTTGCCATCACGCTATCTGGATTCAACTCGGTGGAAAGACGTCTCGATAGCGCAATTGCAAAAGGCTCGTTGTTGGCTCCGCCCGGTGAAAGCGCTTTCGACCTTTATCACCAATTGAAACGAGACGGAGCCAGCGCAAGTACTTTGGCCCGTTATGATGCCAAGCTCTTGCCTCTCTTAACCACGCACCCTAAACAAATGCTTTCAGATATTACCGATCCGGAGAGGAACAGTGAGCCTTCCACTACTCAGTGGGACGAGGCGGCCAAGTTGCTCGCGTGGGCGAACGAAATCAGACCGCAGGATGGGTCGCTGGTGGCGAGAGCTGCTTATTGCACGGGCCGCGTCTCCTATTTGAACAGGAATAAGGACGACGCGCTAAGGGATTGGAAGCGCGCGAGCGATTTGGACCCCGCCTGGGCGTTGCCACAGAATCACATAGGACTCGTCTACAACGAGCGCCACGAGTATAAAGCGGCGCGCCCTTTTCTTTACGAGGCGATTCGCCGAGAACCTCAATGGGCTGTCCCCTACAATAACCTCGGCACGTCTTTTTACTACGAGAAGGAGTACAGTCAGGCCGAATCCTATTATGAACAGGCGCGGGATCGTGCTCCACGTTGGGCTCGCCCACACGCCTGGCTGGGAGACCTCGCGATGCGTCGAGGAGATTACAGCCGGGCGATCCAAGAATTCGAAACCGTTCTCAATCTAGCAACTGCGGACAACAGCAGTATCAAGCTTGACGAAATAAGAAAGAAACTCGAAGAAGTGCGGCAGAAGTCCAGTCAGTCCGTACCTGAGTAGGCTCGCTGTTGACTGGAAGGTTCGATCTTGGCCGCACTTCCTCAGCCACAGGTCCATCGATGCAACCTGAACTAAATAATGAAAGCCGCGAAATACGAGTCTTTTGCGTCAAGCATGCCAGCGGCTTTCGCGTTCCAAGAGCAGACAAGATTGCGTGTACTTTCGGACACGAGTTGGCCCAGCATTTCCCAAAAGAGTTCTGGGACTACTGTTGTAATTGTGACACTTTCCGACCATCCGATACCCTACACGATAAAGAGACTGTTAGCATCTGCCCTATCTGTGAGAGAGAGATTGCGAGACGCTTTCTTTGCAACAAGTGCGAAGTGATGTCCGTTGAATCCGATCAAGGTTCGCGGCCCACACTATTCACACTTGCAAGAAGCGGCAGCCCCTCTCCCTCCTGCCCTGGATGTTTGTTAATAGCGAGCGAAAATTCAGCTGAACATGATTGTTACAGTCCGCTGATGCTCGTCAGCTATGTCACAGCGCGTGAGAAGTGTCCATTCTGCAACGACCTGATCACACAGCCGACGAAGGATCCAGCTACGATCCTGTCTGACGCGGATGGCCCGCTCGTCTTGGATAGCGTTACGGCGATTTCGGATGTGTCGAGTGATAAAGGCAAAGGCTCCAGTTTTAGATTCTCTGTTTTGGAATCGTTTTCTAAGCCCGAACACGTTTCTTCGCACCTTGGCTTAATCGTTGGAGTTGTGAGTGTGGTGATTACCCTGATGATCTTCATAATCCCTCCAATGTCAACTTTTGGTTCCAGACGCTGGCATATATTCCGGAATCATTTACCACTGGTTGAGCCAATCGAATGCGCAAATAGGATCGTGGAGGGCGACGAAGTATTATTGAAAGCACACGCTCAGGATCCAGACAAAGATCACCTAACATTTGTTTGGAGTACTCTTCCCGCGGGTATAGGGCGGTTTGAAAAAAGCAATGAGGATGGTAGTCAGGCGACTTTCTTTGCAGAAAATGTTCAGCCGGGTCCAGTAGTCATAGAACTGACCGTCAGCGACGAGTATGAAAGTGCTCCAGTTCAAAAAAGAGATATCTACGTCTCAGCGCGGCTGAACCATCCACCGGAACTAACAAAACCACCGACGTGCAATTGCACCCACACGGAAATCCGCGCTGGTGAAAACCTATCACTGGAAGCGTTCGCCGAAGATCGGGACGGAGACTCGTTGACTTACAAATGGACGAGCTCGATCCCGAGCGTAAATATATCGGAGGTGCCCGTGGCTCATGGTTCTAGAGCCATAATCGACACGTCTAGTCTGAACCCTCAATTCAGCGCAGAGCCAGTGACCATATTCTTACAGATAAGTGACGGTAACAGTTCGCCTTTGCTGACCAACGTCACGATCAACGTCTTACCAAGGCAGAGCACTGCGAAGTCTGTCGAGGCAGCCCTTCAACCGCAAACCAACCATGCTCCCAGATTCGAGAAGTTCTCAGTTAGTAAGAACTTGGTAGATGAGGGGGAAAACGTTGAATTGCGTGCCGAGGTGATAGACCCGGACGGGAATTGGCCTCTGTACTATGACTGGACCAGCACAGCGGGCGCGATCCAATTCAACCGAGCGACGGCGACACTTAATACGACCGGTGTCAGTGCGTCTGACGTGGAGGTCACGCTAATAGTCACCGATGGCATCGGCGGGCGTACGTCGTTGAGAACTACGATTACTATACGGCCACGTCCTAGAAAAAGTCCGTCGTCTTCTCCGAGTCCTTCAACAATGAGGGAAGCACCGAGCCCTAAGCCGTGAGACTGCCGGCTACCAGTTTGAAAGCGAGTTCGACGGACTGTCGAGAAGGGTAACGCGAAGACTAAAACGAACAATGCTAACAAATCGCGACATGAGAACAATCCGAGTGTTTTGTCTCGATCACAGACTTGGCTTTACGGCGCTTGAGGGACCACGAATCATTTGCGTGAGCCAGCAACACTCCTTGGACGAAGGTTTCCCCCATAGCGTTTTTTGGACGTACTGTTGCAACTGCGATACCTTTTGGCCTTCAAATAACATAGATGGCACAAACGAACGCTGCCTGAGCTGTGATGAGATCATCGCTCGCCGATGCTTGTGCGATCATTGTCGTGTAACGGCGATCGATTCTGACGTCGAAAACAAGAAGAAGAAGTTCACGATTCCACGAACGAGTGAGGGGTCTCTGGTCTGCCCGGGCTGCCTGAATTTCCCCACGGCGCCGCTGATCGAACACTATTGTCGCGATTTGTCGTTTTCATTCCAGACCAACCGGGCGCTTTGTCCATTTTGCGAGGAGACCATTGTTCCGTTGCCCTCGTTCCCAACTCTGGCTGCCGAATTTCTAACTAGTCTAGGCAGCAGCGACAAGTTAACTGTTGGCTTTGATATTCTTGAGATCGACAACAACCGCTTAGTGCCAACACCAGATGGCGAGTTCCTGTTGATTGGAAATGGCAGTAGCCATTCGAGTCCGATTGTCCTTCCGAAGCGTACGCAGTTCACAGCCAACCGCGACTATCAACTCTACTCAGAGATATACGACTGTCAAGAGCCAGGTGTCGGCAGCGTGCGGATCCTCTCTCCAGCCGTCGTCGAAAAATTAGGTGGAGGCTGGTTCCTCAAAGAACGTGGCCGCTTAGAGATTGTAACGCCAGGTAAGTCTAAGGAAGATACTGAACGTACTCAGAAATTTCCGACGTCAGTTGCCGACTTTCTGACGAGCCAGAAGCAAACGAGGCTAGTCCGGCCCGACTTCCAGAATGGTTTCCTCGTCGCGGACACTGGCAGTACAGGCGAGTTTCTGCTTATTCGAGACTCCTTAACTCCTAACCAACGCCGGACGTTGTTTCTCATTCCTCGCTTAACTCAGTTGCAAACCAAACAGGAGTTTTATGCTTATTACGAGAACTACTATGACTGCGCTAGACCTTCAACTGGTGATGTTTGGATCATCGATCCAGCAATCGTCTCGCCGGTAAAGGGGGGCTGGCAGCTCAGCAAGAAGGGAGTCTTGGAAGTAAGAGATCAAGGCAAAGAGATTAAGGAAGAGCGAACGGCCAAAGCCCCAACAGTCACACGTCAGAGCCCAATCGAGCAGCAAGCAAGTCCTGAAAAAAAGATTGCCACCTCACATTCGGTACTGGTCCGATCGATGATTGGTGTGGCAGTGATTGGCGGCCTGGTTTGGACGGTAGTTGTTGTGTGGCGGCTTACGAATTCGACTGTTACGTCTTCGCCGAATGCCAATAACAGTTACCTGAATGCCCCGTTGTCGAGATCCACTATGGTGCCTATCCCGGGCGGCGAGTTCACGATGGGGAGCGAGAGCGGAGACGAGTACGAAAGACCGGCCCACAAAGTAACCGTCAAACCTTTTCTGATCGACATCAATGAAGTGACATGTCAAGAGTATGAGGCCTTCATTAAAGCGACTGGACATAAGCCGCCGCAGGGCTGGGTGAATGGAGCTTACCCGCACGGAGGCGCGCATTGGCCGGTGACAGGCGTCGATTGGTACGACGCTACAGCGTACGCTAACTGGGCTGGAAAACGATTGCCGACCGAAGAAGAGTGGGAGTTAGCAGCCCGAGGCACTGACAAGCGTATTTATCCGTGGGGCAATGATTGGCGAGGAAACGCTGCAAACGCCGGTGAGGGTAACCAAGGTCATGTCGTCGATGTAGGTTCTTACACCGCCGGAAAAAGTCCATCCGGAGCGCTCGATATGATAGGCAACGCTTGGGAATGGACTTCAAGTGATTTGAAAGCATATCCAGGTGGACACACCTCCGATCAAACCCCCGGGGAATTGAAGGTAATCAGGGGAGGTTATTGGGGAAGCAGTGCTCCAAAGGCAACCACGACATTTAGGAGGGGGTGGGACGCGCGTGATGCGCAGCTGGGCTATAAGAACACGGGCTTCAGATGTGCCAAAGACTCATGAGCGTCTGCTAATGTTGAGATGAAATTGGCGAATAAATCAGTGACTCGATTGGTCTGGGGCATTTCCGCCTGGCTTGTACTTTGCGCCTGCGGTTCCTTACTTAGTCTCTATGCTCAAGATGAGAATGCAAGGCGAACCGGCCAAGACGAGAATGCCAGCAGATCCAGGAAAACTGGTAACAATCCCAACCGGACTCCGAAGCCTAATCCACGCCAACCAGTAGTTCGTCCCGCGCCTAAAGTGACAGCTAGTCTGACGATTATCGTAACTCCGGCGGATAGCCTGGTAAGGCTAAACAACGAGCGAAAGGAAGTAGACTCTAACGGCAGCCTGGTTCTGAAAATTCCGCCTGCGTCTTACACGCTGATTGTTCGTCACGAGGGCTTTCGCGACGATCAACGTTCAGTTGATCTCAAATCTGGAGAGAACCCACCACTAACAATAATCCTTGAACCGCTGAAAGGAACTCTCAACATAAGACCCAGCGTTGATGGGGCCTCGATCGAGCTGAGAAGTCTTGACCGAAATCGGAATGTAGGCTCTTATGCTGGTGCTATAGACCAAATCGACTTTCCACCGGGTGAGTACGAAATCACAATCTCAAAACCCGGTTATGCGACTGCGACTCGCACCTTTACCTTAAAAGCTGCCGCTACCGTTGAACTTGAGCCAAGACTAGATCCATTACCACCGCCGAAACCTACTCCTAAGCCTCGACCTCGTCCTATGAATGTCCGCGCAGAAACCGACGGCAAGTATCTGATTGTGCATTTGAGCGGCACGTCTGACGATGACTCGACGGCTCTTGGGTCAATAAACGTGAGTGTCGGCAAGAGTACTCTGGCCTTCCCCGAAGTGAGCGGTACGCTGAATGGTGCGCCCTGTCGCATCGAGTTTTTCAAGTTGGAAAACATAGACGAGGGGTCGTTGATAGAAACGCCGAGCCCATCAAATCAGTATTCGGTGATTATCGTTAGAATACGGCCTAAAGACTCAAAGCGTCCGGTACGCTTTGCTATCAATTGGAAATCCGTTGGCAGTGCCAGTCAATCGCCAGAAACGGTAAGCACGTCCGATACACCCTCTGGAGCGGTGCCAACTCGCAAAGTTCTGCCCACGATTCCGACCCTGGCTCGTTCCTCGCACCCGCAAGGTTCAGTCAATGTCACCGTTGTAATAGATGAGCAAGGCAACGTCATATCAGCAAAGGCCATTGATGGCCCAGTAGTTCTGAGACAGGCTGCCGAGAATGCTGCGCGGCAATGGAAGTTTCGACCAGCGACGCGCAACGGCATAGCAATTCAGGCAACTCAAATCATTCGGTTTGATTTTGAAAAGTAGTGCGCCCTTTTTCCCCAAAAATGGAGGTCCCAAATGAAGATATCCCGACACACCCTAATGATATTAACGCTGTTCGTCGCTCTCTTTTCGCCGAGCTTAGTCTCTGGCGTTGACGGACCGGAACTGCCAATTCCTCCAAACCTAAAGCTGTCAGTCGAACTCCTTTCCCCGCTCAGCACAGCCACGAATAAGAAAGGTGACAAATTCAGTTGCAAGATACTGACGCCCGCCGAGTACGCCGGAGCAATTGTCGAAGGCCACATAAGGAATCTCAAGGGATCGGGTAAAGCTAATAAAGATTCAAATATCGATCTGGCTTTTGAAAAGGTAACTCTCTCCGACGGCCGTAGTGCCGACTTTAGCGCGACTGTGGTGGAGGTCTTTGAGGTTGTGAACGCTGGCAGCGGAGGGCGCGCTGACAACGAAGGAACAGTCCGCAACAAGTCTACTACTGTGAAGACCAGCGTTAAGAGAGCCGCAGCAGGCGCGCTGATTGGCGGTCTCATCGGCGCTGTCGTCGCCGGTGGACAAGGCGCAGCTATAGGCGCCGCAATTGGTGCCGGGGTCGGTGTGACCACGACACTCGCGACTAAAGGACCAAACCTCGAATTCAAGGAGGGAACCCAGTTCACCGTAGAGTGCAATGGTCCTACACGTAAGAAAAAAGAGCCAACGTCCAGCGATTCCAAGACAGCCGAAAATTCAACCCATCCGGTTGCTGAGCAACCCGCCCCAGACCCACCGTCGAGCAGCTATCGGACATACACAGGCAAGTTCTTCTCGGTCAAGGTTCCTGATAATTGGCACGATTATGCAAGCGAGACCTCCGTTGCGTTTGCACCCGAGCGTGGGTATGTACTCTATGAGGGACGTCCTGACTTTTCGCATGCCGTGATGATGGGCACGATTCACGTTCAATTGAGTAACTTGGACGCCGCGTCAGCCGAATACACAAACGCGATGTTGAAGGCTAATTCCTACCTGACTCGCAAAGGCGACAACGAGCGAACAACCATAAGTGGCAGAGATGCAGTCCGAATGTTTCTAGCGGGCACTTCTAATAGGTCGAACCATGAAGAGGACGTAATCGTGTATAGCGTGTTGCTTCGTGACGGCACTCTGCTTTATCTGAATATGGTTGTGCCGGCCGCGGATCTCGTAACCTATCAGAATTGCTTTGATACGATTTTGAAGAGCATCGAGTTACATGATCAGTAAGTGCGGGCGGTTAGTTGAGGGGTAGTATGGCCCGTGATAAGAGTCGTTCAGTCTTTCGGGCGCTACTGACAAGGCAAGTACTTCTCAGCCAATGATCGAGGCATCCCGATGCTCTTCGGTCCCAGCCGGACCAAATGCTTATAGAACCACGAATCAGAAAACTTCCTAGCTCCGTAGGAGCGAAACATTCGGTCGTTCTCACATTTCGCTCCTCTGGAGCGAGGTAGGTCTTTTTGGCAACGTTTCTATAAACATTTTGCTGCTCTGCAGCGAGGGCATTCGTGACATGGATCCTTACATACATCTTAAGCGGAGCGAAACCCCAGGTTTGAGGAATGAAAGGTGATTAGCCCGCGAGAGCGGGCGGAAGAGCGATGGTTTCGAATCGACGATTTATGAATGATGGACCACGAAGTTCGCGTTGCGCTGTCGCCCGCTTATCGCGGGCTAGAAGTGTTTCTTGAATCCTTCCTGGGGCTTACGCCCCAGAAACGGTCAAACGACTGAGCGAATCGTATTTGAAAGAGCGAGTCTGCGATCCTTGATTGACTTGAGTTAGCTTCGCGAGCGTGTTGTATGTGTAAGAGGTGACCAAGCCGTTGCTGTCGACCGATCCGTTACCATTGGGATTTGGCTCAACGACTTCAACCAGATGTCCGCTCGAGTCAGTGCGGCCCCAGCGCTCGCGGCCCCAGGCATCCTGCACCCGCGTGGTCTCTCCTGGACTGTTAGAAGCCACGCTCGGTCGCGCAGTTTCGTTGTAGAAAGTTTGTGCGACGCTGCCGTCAGGCGCGGTGATGGTTTTGGTCCGGCCCAACGGATCATAAGTTATCGTTGTCCACTGTTGGGTATCACCGCTCCGGTACGGCCTCGTCTGTTGTGATAAACGAGTCCATCGTTCCATTGGCCCGGTGCATTGTAAGAGAGTTGCTTGTTTGTCGTGCCGTTAGGCAGCGTGATTATTGTCGTGCGCGGATTGGAGTTTTCGTTGCCCGAATAGTTGGTAGTAGCGGAATCGACGTTCGTGCCGTCACGCGTCCAGCTTTCCGTCATCGTGGTATACGTTGGCGCATCCGTGAGACTGTAATTCGGCGAGAGCGGATAATTGCAGGTTTCATCGCGCGTCCTCTGCCCCTCCCAAACGCTACCCATATCGTTGAGCGAAGAAGCTGAAAAACCCATCGCTCGTTCCTCAACTACTTTGGCGAGCATTCCGTAGCTCGAATACGAATCGGAATCATTAAACCAATAACCAGTGCTCGTCGCTGGATAATAAATTGCGTCTACCACCCATGGATACGAGTCCCGCACCGACGGTGACACACCGGAGAAACCATAATTCAGACCGAGCTGGTGATAGTGAAATCGCACGAGTTCGCGAGTGCCGCCACCCAGTCCCGACGAAGTGATCGCCGTCAGTAGGTTGTTGTAATCATAGGAGAAGCTGACTATTCGACCGAGCGTGTCGGTAACGGTTTGAATCCGCGGACCGGCATTACTTACGTAGGTTATCGTGATGTAGTTGCCATTCGCGTCTTCGATCGAAGTGGCATAGATCGCTCCCGGACCGGCCGCGCCATAATTGATGACTGTTCCATTTGGGAGTCGCGCCTGCGCCCAGGTGAGTCCGCACCGGTTCCGGTCCAGTACGTATAATCAATGAACGAGCCATCAGTGGTGTGCATGACACCATAGGTGCCCCAACTGTAAAAAGTGATTGTGCCCGTATAGCCGTGGCGCGTTCCGTCGGCATCGACAAGCATTCCTCCGCCATTGACTCCCATGCCGAGCATTTTCCCAAAACCCAAATTGAATCCCGGCGCGGGCCAGCCGCGATCATTGTCATAGTTGATTTGCGAGCCTGCCTTATTCCACAGACGCGAGTTGTACGCCGCGGCCAGCGAAATATTGATGCCACGCCCCGGTAATCCAAGATATCCTGACTAATCATGGATTCTTGTGCGGTGCGCTCCCGGAGCTGAATTGAAGTAGGCTCCGGATCGCTCTACGATTAAGAAGGGAGCCAATTCTGGATACAGCACTGATGCGCACAACGCTCGCGAGTTACCTCGACGATTTTCTGTCACGCGATGATGAGACTGCGTTCGCGCACAGGCACGGACTAAGAGTCAAGCGTTGGTCATACAGTCAGATTGCAAAGACAGCATTCCGGCTTGCCCGGGAACTGGAAGCACGAAGGATCGCAAAAGGCGATCGTGTTTTGCTTTGGGCCAGGAACAGTCCCGAGTGGGTTTCAGCCTTCTTTGGATGCCTGCTTCGCGGGGCGATCGTCGTGCCTCTTGATTTTCAGAGTGAGACTGGATTCGTTAAACGAGTTCAAGAGCAGGTTGAAGCAAAGCTTGCGCTCTGTGACACGGCCACTTCTGCCCTGGTCGCAAAACCTCTGCCGGTGATCGATCTCAATGAACTAAACTCGCAGATCGCGCATCATTCATCAAAACCCTATTCCACAACTGACATCGGCCATGACGATACCGTCGAGATCGTCTTTACATCCGGAACGACGGCTGAGCCTAAAGGCGTTCGTATTACTCATCGTAATCTCATGGCGAATCTGACGCCGCTCGAGCAGGAAATTAAACGCTATCTGAAATGGGAGCGCCTGTTTCACCCCGTTCGTTTTCTCAATTTACTGCCGCTAAGCCATGTCTTCGGACAATTCATGGGCATCTTTGTGCCGCAATTGCTCTGTGGCGAGGTTTTCTTTCAAGAGTCTCTGAGCCCATCACAGATCATGGAAACGGTCAGACGCGAGCGCATCTCCGTGGTCATCGCTGTCCCGCGCATTCTCGATGCGCTGCGAGAGAAAATCGGGAGTGACTATCAAGCGCGCGGAAAACTGCCAGGACTTCGCAGCGCGATTGCCTCCTCGGCGGGCCGAAATTTTCTGCGACGCTGGTGGACGTTTCGGACTATTCATAGCATGTTCGGTTGGAAGTTTTGGGCCTTCGTCTCAGGCGGCGCGGCGCTCAATCCTGATACCGAGGAGTTCTGGCAGCGGCTCGGATTCGCCGTGATTCAGGGCTACGGCATGACCGAGACGGCGGCGCTCGTCAGCGTTAACCACCCGTTCAAGCAGGGGCGCGGCTCCATCGGCAAAGTACTGCATGGTCAGGAAGTGAAACTGGCGGAGGACGGAGAGATTCTGGTGCGCGGGGAGAACGTTTCGTCTGGATATTGGAAGGAAGACGGGCAATCGAGAGCAGCAAAGAACGGCTGGTTTCCCACCGGTGATGTGGGTGAGATCGGCGAGGAAGGCAGACTCTATTTCAAAGGTCGAAAAAAAGAGATCATTGTCACCTCAGCCGGCGTGAATATTTACCCGGCAGACATTGAGCCAGTGTTGGATCGCCAACCTGAGATAAAAGCCGGCGTGGTCATCGAAATTGAAGGCCCCCATGGGCCGGAGCCGCTCGCTGTGCTGATACTCCGCGACGATCACCCGAACGTAGAAGCTGCGGTCAGCCGGGTTAATGAATTACTGGCGCCTCACCAGCAAATCCGTCGCTGGTTTATTTGGCCAGGCGAAGATTTTCCGCGTACTGCAACGCAAAAAGTCCGAAAGCAAGTTGTCGGACAAGTCGTGAGAGCTGAGTTAGCGCGAGCGGCTCAGATCTCCGACCCTGCCGTTGCTTCTGCAGTCGGCCACTCGTATGACCTCGTTGAGATCATCGCGCGCATCAGCAAGGACCTATCAGCAACACATGATCCGTCTGCAAAGCTCGGAGCGGATCTAAAACTTGATTCGCTCGGCCGCGTCGAGTTGTTGAGTGCGCTCGAGGATCGCTATCAATTAGAGATCGATGAAGCTGCTTTCCACGACGCAACCACACTAGCCGAAGTCGAAAAGCTGATTCGCGAAGGCGGGTACGAAGAAGAGTCGCCATATCCATATCCAAAATGGCAACAGCGTTGGCCTTTGAATTGGCTGCGAATTGTTCTGCTTTACCTGATTGTCCTGCC
>Ga0137401_10000187_pt1 | contig 21866 bp, 20 predicted proteins | sample CZOMad1_1_16fung_FD_108286 | JGI IMG/M metagenome (GOLD analysis project Ga0137401, IMG submission 108286) | Vadose zone soil fungal communities from Angelo Coast Range Reserve, California, USA - CZOMad1_1_16fungal (Illumina Assembly) | ecosystem: Environmental > Terrestrial > Soil > Vadose...
AAGCAATAACTCTAATTCATAATACTTATATCTACCATGCGTATAGCACATTTACGGCAAGCGGATCTGAACCTCTTAATTGTCTTCACGGTGCTTGCCGAAGAACGAAACGTCACGCGCGCCGCCGCGCGGTTGTTGCTCAGCCAGCCGGCAGCGAGCCGCGCGTTGCAACGGTTGCGGGACATGTTCCACGATGACCTCCTGATCAGAACCTCCTCCGGGTATCAGCCCACTCCCAAGGGCGAACGCCTTCTGCACGAACTCGAGTCAACGCTGCCGCGATTGGACCGCTTGCTCAGCGGGAACGACTTCGACCCGGCCGCGGAAGAGACCTCCTTCCAGATCGCTACCACCGATCACGCTTCCCATGTACTTTGTCCGCTGCTATGCCGTACCGTGCTCGCGCCGGCAGGCAAGGTCTCTTTTCATTTCATGCCGTTGCACGACGGGACGTTCGAAGCGATGGAAAAGGGCAGAATCGACCTGGTGCTGAATGCCGACGACGGTTACGCTCCCGCGCACCTGGCGAAAGAGGCCATTTTCGAGGTGGAGTTTGTTTGCGTCGTGGCGAAGGAAAGCCGCTTCTCGCGTGCTTTCACGCTGAAGCAGTATCTGGCTGCAGATCACATCGGAATCGGGATTCTGGGCGGAATTCAAACCATCCCGGAGAAGAGATTAGCCACAATCGGGGCTCAGCGCCATTGCCCGATGTGGGTGCCGTATCATACGGCCGCGATGCGCAGCGTTGCCGGCACAAATCTGATCGCGACCGTACCCAGGCGCATGGCGGAATTGGAGGCTTCGAATCCGGCCATAAAAATCCTCAAAGCGCCGGCCGAACTCGGGGGATTTAAGTACCTGATGGTCTGGCATCCCCGAATGAATACTGACGCCGCACATGTCTGGTTGCGTTCGGTCGTTCGTGAGGCAGGAAAGGAAATATCGCGTTGAGATCACTAAAGACAGGCCGGAGCAGACTACGATGCTATCTGTTGATTGCAGATAAACCGTGGACTGCGGAATTTGACGGTCATGATCCGACTTGATGCTTCTTCTTCACTAAGTTCCCATCCTTAGATGCGATCCCGATGGTTGATTTACCCAAGCCAAGTTGACTCTTCACCGCCGCTTTGGCCGCGCCGAGAAGAGCATCCGAGGAGCCTCGGTCAGAAATAGTCCTCGACAAACCGATCGCACCGACCATCGTCGCCAGCGCAAACGACGCGAGTTGTTTCGCCTGTTTATGCCCGAGCGCCAACAGCATCTTCCGGAGAGCAGCTTCTAGTCGTGCAGTTCCCTCGGCAAAACGTTCGCGACAGGCGGGCGAGATGTGCGGCATATAACTTGCCAGCGTCGGTAGGGCGCAACTTTCCTCAAGGACATCTCGATGTCGGGGAACGAGGTAGCCGTCGATAAAGCGAACCAAAGCTTCGTCGGGCGGATGGCCTTCGGTAACTCTGAGCATCCAGGCATAGCGCTCGTTAAAGATCTCCATGATCGCTTCCGCCGTCAGTTCGTCGATGGACCTGAAATAAGCATAGAAGCCGCCATGGGTGAGCCCAAGCTTTGACATAATTGCGGCGACACCGATCGCGTCCGGGCCTCCCAGGCGAAGGGCTCTCGCCGCCTCGAAAACGATACTCTGCCGAATTCGCGCCTTATGATGAGGATTGCGTGGCATTTCGGTGATTATATAATGATACTGATCATACAGTTAATCGACCGTGTATCAAGCACTTTTATCCGTTCAGTCAAGTGTTGGCATGTTTTGGGAAGAATCAGGTTTAAGGGCGCATAATTGTTTTTTGACTCAATATCAAACAATGAGATTACCGCCGTAATATTATATTCATGAAACTAAGTTTTATCTGCATCGACATACTAGTGCACCAAGTCAGTGACTGGTGTAGTGGCGTTGCGTTCAAAATGGGCCGCCGGTCAGTTGGCTATTTTTTCAAGGCGTGAGCGACGAGCATTTCTAGATTGATACGTAAGGAGCGAGCAACGCGGAAAAACAGCCAACTGACCGGCGGCGACGCTGGGGCACAACATGTACCCTCAGCGGTTTGCAGTCGATATAGACGACACGCTGACTCGATGGCTGGAATGTTCTAGCCGAGATTTCGGCGATATGAAAGTTCGTGACCTCGGCAGCGATGGATTATCCGAACTCATTTGCCGGCAAGTATTCCTGGCTCGAAGAGCATTTTCCGTTTATCCCAGACAAGCGCGTCGTGTTCTGCGGGGACAAAAGCATCCGAGCGGGCGGATTGCGCCGGAGTTGAACTTTTTAATGTAGCAAAGTAACCTCTTCCCAGGTTCTTCCAACATGAAAGCGATTGTATACGATTCTCCCAGAAATTTTGTTTACCGCGACGTACCTGATCCCAAGATGGAAAACGATGAGGTCTTGATCAAGGTGCATGCCTGCGGAGTCTGCGGCACCGATCTGCATATCCATGAGGGCGAGTTCGGCCCCCGCTTTCCGCTGATTCCGGGCCACGAGTTTACCGGGGAGATTGTTGATTTGGGAACCGATGCCAACGGATTGAAAAAGGGTCAGCGTGTGGTCGGCAACAGTAACATGGCCTGTGGCGAATGCTTTTACTGTATGCGAGGCGATTATCTGCTTTGTGAAAAGATGAGCAGCTATGGCGTCACCTTGAACGGCGGATTTGCGGAGTACCTGAAGATCAAGGCGGATCGAATTTTTCCGATTAAGAATCTTTCCGCTCGTGAGGCGATCATGGTGGAACCGACTTCGTGTGCCATCCACGGCGTTGAGGTGTTGAACTTGAAGCCTGGTAGCGACGTCCTTCTATTTGGCGCGGGGCCGACCGGACAGGTAATGGCACAACTTCTTAAATTGAACGGCGCCGCCAACCTTGTCGTCGCGGCACCGGCCGGACCCAAACTCGATCTGGCTGCGAAATTGGCCGCCGATCAGGTCGTCGCCATTGATCGTAACGACCCGGAAGTGCACCGGAAACGTTTACACGAAATCAGTCCGAAAGGATTTGACGCCGTCATCGAAGCGACCGGTGCCCCATCGATTTGTCAGGAAACCACGCGCTTTGTTCGGCGGCGCGGCACAATTTTGATTTATGGGGTGTACCCAGAGAAAGCCAATATTTCCATCAACCCGTTCGATGTCTTTCGGAACGAACTGACGATCAAGGGGTCATTTGCGCAGATTGACTCGTTCGAACGCGCTCTCAGCTATCTCGATAACGGGAAGATCAAAGTAAACGAAATCGTGACCCAGGAAATCCCGCTGAGAGATTGGGGGAAAGCGCTCGATCTCGCTTGGAAGCGTCAGGGCATCAAGACTGCGCTGATACCGGGATAGCTTCTGTTTGAGTTCGTGAACATTTGGTTACCGCGCGAACACTCGGCCTGGCGCTCCTGGTCCTCCTATCGGCCCAACCTTTTTCGTCGGGCATGGACGCATTTGCGACGCCGTGGATCGCAAATCTCACCCAAGAACCTGTCGAGTTCATTTTGACTGATTCCCAAAACATCACGGGTAACTTTCAACTCCGGCCGGCGACGATTTTGCAGTATAGCGTCGGTCCTCAAGAGATCACGGCGTTCAGTGTGACTCGAGCCTCCGGCCAAGTTCAATCCTACGATCGGGCCGCTCTTCAAACGGCTTCGCTTCCGCTCAACCGCGCTCAAAGATTATTTACTCATTTTGCCTGACTCGATCGAGTTTGTTTCCAAAGCGGAATTCAAATCCCGACAGGCTGCATTTAAACGGCGGAAATAAGGCTGCGGCGTTCGCCAACCGGAATGGCTACAGGAGAACACAATGCCGAAAAGGGTGGTTCGCCACATTTGGATTTGTCTGGCCTGGATATTTTGGCCGCATAAGCTCTGCGGTCGATGATTGCTTCACGATTATCTCTTCTGTCGGTGTTACTGTTCTGTTCGATTGGGGCGGCTGGCGTCCGAGCGGACGAGCCTCTTCCTGACGGTTTGTATGCCGAGATCTCGACGCCACGGGGCGTGATCACCGCGGAATTGTTTTACGAGAAGGTGCCGTTAACTGTAACCAACTTCGTTGGTCTGGCGGAAGGAACCCTTGGGCCGGAACCGCACAAGCCATTCTACAATGGGCTCACCTTCCACCGGGTCGTCCCCGGCTTCGTTATTCAAGGAGGAGATCCTGTCGGCAATGGGGAAGGTGGGCCCGGCTACGAATTTGCTGACGAATTTGTGCCTGGGCTGCGACACGATGCCGCCGGCATCCTTTCAATGGCCAATAGTGGACCCGATACCAACGGCTCCCAGTTTTTTATTACCTTAAATGAAGAAAACCGGTTGAACTATCTGCACAGTGTTTTCGGTCGAGTTGTCCGCGGGCTAGCTGTTCTACCCAACGTACAGCAGGGTGATCAGATCCAGGTGCGGATCTTGCGGATCGGATCAGAGGCAAAAGCCTTTCGAGCTGATGCGGCAAGCTTTTTCAAACTCGCTCTCGCACAACCTCGTGCGGTGGTAGCGCATTTCGATGATCCCGAGAACGTTTTGCCGGTCGATTTGCCCTGGGCCAAAGGGTTTGAACATAAGCTGAGCAATTTTCAGCGCTTTACCGGAGATAAGATTTTTGCACGGATCTACGCCGATTTTCGCCCGACTGGATCAATTGAGACTCCGCATGATTTTATCGAAGAATTGGCTAAGACGCTTGGCACGAGCCAGAAAGGCATGGCCGTAGCTTATTTCGCCAAGACCGGTGAATGGCAGCTCTGGGTCGGGAATCAAGATGTAGAGAAATTCCAAAAAACGAACGGTGCGGATTCCATGCATGAAGCCAAAGAGACATTTTTTAGCGTCGCTTTGGCGGATGCACAACGGCGTTGGCAAAGCATACCGAAAGCCCCATCGGAAGCAGAAAAACTGAAGCTCCAGCTGGATGCGGTTTTCGATCGTCTGATTGATTTCCTTGAACTGAGGTAATTCGGCTGGCGTGAGATTTTTTCCGTTCTGGCATCTTGGCGCGAGGCTCTTTCTCCATCTTGGCTTGAGCTTCATTTCGAGTGTAACAAATTTACGACAAGACGTTTCCCCGCTCGCGATGGAGAGAGAAGCAGTTAAATTGCGGAGATAAAATCACGGAAGGGATTTATGCACACCGACCCTGAAGAAGACAAGGCACCGGATAAATCAAGTGAGGCAGAATCGTCCCTAGAAGAAGAGAGCGTGGACGAAAGTCTGGAGGAGAGTTTCCCGGCAAGCGATCCACCGGCGTGGACCCGAGGGAGGGAAAAGCACTAGCATGGAACCGGGCCAAACCGATTTGGCCGGCTCTGGGAAACCGGGTGATTATGCGAGCGAGTCGCTAGCTCCCGCTTTTCTATTCGACCTGGACGGCACCCTGGTGGATAGCGTCTACCAGCACGTCCTCGCTTGGCGCGAGGCGCTGGAGCAGCTCGGAATCGAGCTGTCGGTTTGGCGGATCCATCGCAGAATCGGGATGAGCGGCGGACTGTTTGTGAATGCGCTGCTGCGCGAAACCGGGAGGGAGATTAAATCCAACGAAGCAGAACAACTGCGTCATTTGCACGCTGAAGCATATGACCGGCAGAGTAAGCAAATTCGTCCGCTGCCTGGCGCGCGCGAGCTGCTTCGTCATCTTACCAAGTTAAATGTGCAACACGCGATCGCAACGAGTGGGCGGTTGGAGACAGCCGGACCAACCCTTGAACTGCTCGATCTTGCGCCCGGAATTCCGGTCGTAACGCGAGACCTGGTGCGCTATGCCAAACCCGATCCGCATCTTTTCCTGGAAGCGGCGGCCCAGCTCGGTGCGCCGATCACCAACTCGGTGGTTGTTGGAGATAGCGTTTGGGACATGCTGGCGGCCAGGCGGGCGAGAGCCCTTGGAGTCGGATTGCTTTCCGGCGGATACGGCGCGGAGGAATTGGAGCGAGCCGGCGCCTATCGAGTTTATCAGGATCCCGCCGATCTGTTGTATCATTTGGACGAGGTCGGCGTACGGCCGTAATTTTTTGGCGCTGGTCTGCACCCTGACGTTTGATCGAAACGCGCGATTTGCCCATTGGCCCGGAGGGGCGTCGCTTGCGCCGCCCGGGCACGATCGAGCGCTTGGCTGGGAATCCAGTTCAAATCCTTACGGTGATCCTCGGTCGTTTCCGGGAGCCGCAAGCAGCCTCCCCTCCGACGTCTGCGGGAGAACCTTACAACGTTGTCTTATGTCTTATGATCGATTGTGAACCATCTATCGCAAAACAACCCGATCAAGTCTTAAGAACTCTCCGACCGACCAAGCTTGGAATGGACACCCGCGTGCTGCGTACGGTTCAACCGCATCGGCGATTTCAGGGAGATGATTCAGTCCGGAACCGCCCACCAGGGATCGCAGTGGTTCGAGATAACGCTTTCGAGCTTCCTGCTTTGCTTCGGATGTATTTCCGCGAACCCGTACCCACGCTTCAATGAAAGCCCCGGCTAGCCAGGGCCAAACTGTACCCTGATGATAGGCAGAGTCGCGGGCAAGAACGGTTCCGGCGTAGCGCGGCGCAAACCCCGGTTCGGATGGCCCCAAAGAACGGAGACCCGCCGGTGTCCAAAGTTGCGTCTCGACGCTGTCAACTACCTGTCGCGCATGAGTATCCGATAAGAGGGAAAGCGGTAGTCCCCCCACCGCAAAAATCTGGTTGGGTCGAGTGATCGGATCGACGACGCCGGGGTGATGATCAACGTCAACGACATCAAATAATTGATGCTTTGCTTCATTCCAAAATCGCTTTTCGAAAGCGAGCAGCGCCTTCTCGAAAAGATGCTCCCATTTGGGCGAGAAACGCTTGGCGATGGCAAGTGCATTGATCCACAGTGCTTGGACCTCGACCGGTTTGCCGATGCGCGGGGTAATAACGTTGCCATCAACCTTCGCATCCATCCAGGTGAGCTGAACACCGGGAACGCCGGCCGCAACCAACCCGTCATTGTCTACCCGAATGTTAAAGCGAGTTCCGGTTTGATAACCGAGTAGGATTGCCTCAATGGCATTCCTTAATCTCTGCTCGGCCAACTCATCAATCAAACCAGGGCATCCAGCTGCTGCATCGAGAAGATCGCGAACTGCGATGATGTACCAGAGGGAGGCATCGACTGAATTGTACTCGGGCACCGTTCCCCGGTCAGGGAATAGGTTCGGAAGCATACCTTGGGAAACTGCGTTGGCCCACTCTAAGAGAATGTCTCGAACCCATTCGAGACGGTTCAGGGCGACGCCTAGCCCACGAATCGAAATGAACGTGTCCCGACCCCAATCGCCAAACCAAGGGTATCCAGCAATGATGGTTCTACCGGCACCACGACGAACGAAATAGCTCTCCGAGGCTTGCTCAACGGGGTCAGCGGTTTGTCCTCGACGCTCGCGTTCAGTGGAACGGAGTTCAGTAACCCATTTTTCCAGGTTACTTGGACCAACTTCGGCAAAACCTTCCGCAGAAAAGATCAGGATAGCTTCCCGATTCTGAGAATCCAGTTGCCAAGTGAGCGTACCCGGTGCAACCAGATCCTCGAGAAAATCCAAACCGCGTTCACGCTCACTACTGTACAGAAAATTTCGATACCAAGTTGGAGCATGCTGATAATTTCCCCGAGAGCGGCACACGACCGCTGGGACTCCAGGGTATGGCTGCCAGCGAATCGTGTCTGCGTTCACCGAAGGTTCAAATCGGAAGACTTTATTTTCGTGGTGAGTCGTATGGAAGTCCCGACCCGACAAAAATGGCGCCACCGAAAGGGAGAAAAGCTGATTTATCCGGCCACAAAGGCGCCAACTTAATACTACTGCAGATTGTCCACGCGGGACAAAAATTTCCTGATCGAGCCAGACCTCTTCAGTGAATCGGAAGCGCCAAAGCGGCCACGGTTGAAATTGAAAGCTCTCCAAAGACTCGTTTGGGGTTACGATATCTGGAGCATAACGCTGCGATGAAAGCCAGAACCGCTTTTCTTCGGCTCCGATCCACGCATCAAAGCCATTGACTAGTACCATCCGACCGGAAGGCGGAGTCGTAGCAGTGAGAAGTAGCGCGTGGTAACGCCGGGTTCGAATTCCCGAGGTGGTCGAGCTGGCGAACCCGCCGAGACCGTCTGCCTCAAGCCATTCGTGGGTGTCGGAAAGGGGGATCATACTAGCCCGCAAATATCACATGCTATTTGAAGCCCACGCGGTTATTCCGGGCCAGATAGGTGTCAATCATCTAGCGGCTAACCAGGTGCGTCAACATATCGGTTAAGTTCTTCGAAAGCACGTTTCTTTCTCGATTCCCGGCCCTTGGTACCGGGTTACGTTCGTTGCGTCCCTCTGGGACGTGTCGGACTTTGCTGGACGAAAATGTGTTTGGTTTTTAGCGGCGAAGCCGTGACTCAGGAAAGCCTGGGCGGAGTCCTGGGCTCCGCCCGAGGCTTTCCTGAGTCACGGCTTCGCCGCTGTGATACTCGATCATTCCCGATCAACAAAGTCCGACAAGCCCCTCCTGGACCACTCACTTCAGATGCGACGCGATCAGCTTGGCAATCAGACCAGTCCATCCAGTTTGATGGGCCGCGCCAACGCCCCGTCCATTGTCGCCGTGAAAATACTCAAAGAACTGGAGGTAGTCGCGGAAATGTGGATCAGACTGCAATTTTTGATTGGTGCCGAAGACTGGTCTTTTACCGTTTACACCCCTTACAAAAATCCGGCAGAGCCGATCGCGCAATTCCGCAGCGATCTCTTTGATCGACAGGAGGTTTCCTGAACCAGTCGGACATTCGACTCGGAAATCATCACCATAGTAATGATGAAAGCGCTCCAGCGACTCGATCAGCAGAAAATTCATCGGAAACCAGATCGGGCCGCGCCAATTCGAATTGCCCCCAAACAGGCCGGAGGTTGATTCGCCCGGTTCGTAGCCGACGCGCATATCCGAACCGTTCCAGTGAAAAATGTAAGGGTGGTCGCGGTGATAACGAGAGAGAGCTCGAACCCCGTGATCAGAAAGAAACTCGCTTTCATCCAGCATCCGCTTGAGCAGCAGTTTCATGCGGTGACCGCGCAGAAGCGAGAGAAGCCGGCGTTCGCCGCTGCCCATCTCGTTCCATCGGGAAATCAAGGAAGCGAGGTCAGGTCGATGGTTCAATAACCACTCCAAACGACTTTTGAAATCGGGCACCCGGTTCAGAAGCTCGGGCTCGAGGGTTTCCACCGCGAAGAGCGGTACCAAGCCAACGATCGAACGGACCCGCAACGGGATCTGGCTGCCATTGGGCAAATTTAGCACGTCGTAAAAGAATCCGTCTTGATCGTCCCACAGGCCTGCCCCGCCCGCGCATTTGTCCATCGCCCCGGCAATATTGAGGAAGTGCTCAAAGAATTTAGAAGCGATATCTTCATAAACATGATTTCGCTGGGCCAACTCCAGAGCAATCCGCATCAAATTCAAGCTGTACATAGCCATCCAGCTCGTTCCGTCCGACTGATTGATATAGCCGCCGGTTGGCAATGGCGCACTGCGGTCGAACACACCGATATTATCTAATCCGAGAAAGCCGCCTTGGAAGATGTTCAGCCCGGCCACGTCCTTGCGATTGACCCACCAGGTGAAGTTGAGCAGAAGTTTGTGAAATACTCGTTCCAGAAACGGCAGATCTCCTGGGTCGTCAGGATTTTCAACGCGGCGCTGTTTTCGGTCGATTTGGAAAACTCGCCAAGCCGCCCAGGCGTGTACCGGCGGGTTCACGTCCCCGAAAGCCCATTCGTACGCTGGCAGCTGGCCATTGGGGTGCATGTACCATTCACGGGTGATCACCACGAGCTGTTGCTTGGCAAACTCCGGGTCGATCACCGCGAAAGTGAGCGTGTGGAAGGCGAGATCCCAAGCCGCAAACCAGGGGTACTCCCATTTGTCTGGCATAGAAAGTACCTCATTCGCATTGAGATGTTGCCAATCATGGTTGCGACCGTTCTTTCGCTCCGGCGGTGGCGCCGGCTGCGAGCGATCACCCTTGATCCAGCGCCAGACGTCGTAGCGGTAGAATTGTTTGCTCCAGATCATTCCTGCGACTGCTTGGCGCTGGACTCGGCGGAGGTCTTCGTCTCCTGCGGCACCTGGCAAATCTGCGTAAAATGCATCGGCTTCTGCCCGCCGGGACCTCAGGACTTCTTCAAAGTCGGCAAAACCCACGTCAAGTGTTTGCCGAGAGAGCCGTAGGCGAACAATTTGCTCCGCACCCGCTTCGATCATGAGCTGATAGTGTGCGGCGGATTTGGTGCCAGTTTGAGACGGATTCACCGCATTTCCGTTCTTGCGAATGAGCCATTCGTGAAACCCATCCGTACAATATGGGGACGCGTTAGGGAAGGAAAAGAGGCGTTCGCTATTAGTTTCATTCTCGCAGAAGAGCAATGCGGGCGATCCCTCTGTCCGAAGAGAATAGCTCCCAAGCTGCGCATGTTTCGCGGACACTGTGTGACCGTCCACCACCTCGAGCGTTGGCTTGGGTCTTCCGTCGCCCCAAGACCAGATATTACGAAACCAGAGCTGCGGGAGTAAGTGGATTATTGCCGCCTCCGGTCCACGATTAGCGGTGGTGATCTGAATCAAGATGTCATCCGGTCCGGCCTTCGCGTACTCAACGAAAATATCAAAGTAGCGGTTGTCGTCGAACACGCCGGTATCAATGAGTTCATACTCCGGATGTTGCTTGCCGCGCCGACGGTTTTCTCGCAAAAGCGCGGTGTAAGGAAACTCTCGCTGAGGATACTTGTAGAGCATCTTTAGATAGGAGTGCGTTGGCGTCGCATCCAGGTAGTAATAGAGCTCCTTAACGTCTTCCCCGTGATTTCCCTCCTCGTTGTTCAGACCGAACAAGCGTTCTTTTAGAATTGGATCTTTCCCATTCCAGAGTGCCAAAGCGAAGCAGAGGAACTCATGTTCATCACAAAAGCCCGCAATGCCGTCTTCGCCCCAGCGGTAGGCGCGACTGCGAGCGTGGTCGTGTGGAAAGTAATCCCAGGCATTTGCCCCTGCGCTATAATCTTCGCGGACAGTGCCCCACTGGCGTTCGCTGAGGTAAGGACCCCAATGGCGCCATTTCACCGCGCCGCTATTCATCTCGATTAAACGCTGTTTTTCCGACATAGCGATCTCTCCTCCGGATATCCGAGCGCCGCCGCCGCAAAAACAACACGTGCGCTTCGTCCATCTACTGGAGTCAACTGGCAGCGTCAATAGAGATACAGAGTATGGAACACGGAACGCGGAGAACGGGATCACCCAGCCTGCGAAATCTGTTATTCTGCGCGATCGCTCATCAACCGCAGTCGCCATCGCTTGGTCACCGTCGCGGTTATCACACGGTTTCAGCGCTGATCCGCTCTTATTCTCTTGTTGCTGGGGCGAAACCTAGGCCTTCCTGAAACACGCCTTCCACCTTCGCCGAACTTCCGCAATCCTTGCAGCGCCTCGGCGGACAGGCCGGTGCAAAAGAACGTCCGCAAAAATTCTCGCGTGGAAACCGGATTTCAATCAATTGCCGTACGATGGAATTTGCCACGCTCCGATCTCGGCTGGAAGTGCTGCACTCATTGCGGCGGCCATCCGCAAGAGATCTGACCGATTTCCGGCAAGTATGGCCGCGATTGAATTCCGAAAGCGCGCGGGTGGCTCGCTAACGCGATGGTGAAAATTCGCCCGGTAACCTGGGACACGGTTGAAATCGTCGACTATGATGAGCGATGGCCGGCGGATTTTAGGCGCATTGCGGATGAGATAAACGCTGTTCTCGGCGAACTGATTATCGCCGTTGAACATGTCGGAAGCACCAGCGTACCGGGCCTGGCCGCAAAACCGATTATCGACGCTTTCGAAACGATCGGGAGCGTTACACCGAGGCAAAGACCGATTTCATTCGCAGCTTTCTTGAGTCACCATAGGAAGCTGCAACCCACAACTCGCAACTAATATATGAACGGAACAAGCCGCCGGGTCTTTTCCCGATAAGCACGATACTCATCTCCAAATTCGGCTTCCAAGAATTTCTCTTCGTCAGCCATCCGGCTCAGCAAAAGCAAAAATAGAATAATGTTCAGAACCAGCCCGATGGTACTTCGGAAGACGAGCACCCAGCCAATCATTGCCACCAGTAGTCCGGTGTAGCTTGGATGGCGGACATGCTTGTAGATGCCCTCGGTCTTGAGCTTGTGATCCGGTTGGATTGCAACTAATCCGCTAAAACGCCGTCCAAGCGCAAAGACTGCGATTAATCGAATAACTGATCCAATCCAAAAGAGCGCTAAACCTAGATAACGCGTTCCATCACCATCAATCGTCCAAAGATCCTGCCGATCACAGTAAGGAGGAATTATTGTCATAGCCAGGAAGAGGAATATGAACCAGAAAATAATGCGTTTGCTTTGGGGAGAAGAGGACTTGCCGGAACTGAAGCCTGAGGTGCCGGAAAAGCAAGCGACCACGGTTAGCAGAACCGAAGCGACAACGAGTTCTCTTCGGGCGGGATGCGCGAAAAAACTATTCCAGTCGCCCCACGCGAAGATCGTAACACCAATTTGCACAATCAGGCCAACAACCGCAGCGATCGCTATCCGTGAATCAAAGCGCGCCATAAGTACGAGTAACGGCCCTTCAGGCCGAATGAAAATAGCAAATAGCAGACGAAAAATTATCTCCGCAAGATTGCGAGGGCACGTTTCGCTTGCCGCCGCGGAAGAGCAGGACAACCCGACAGCCAATTCTGCTATCTGCTATTTGTCATTCGGCCTGAAGGGCCGGCGTGCCTTGTGCTCCAGAAATCATCACAGATATCTGGGGCACAAGGCGAAGTCGGAGCGGCGCACCCTCCGACGCAAGCGGTATCTCAATAGCTTTTGAAAAGGACGAAGACCACGAGTACCCGGATGAACATCGATCAACGACCCGATCCGAGCTTCTGAATGAAGTCGTATGGGTAAGGAAGCTCGGGTTCACTCGCTGCATCAAGTTTTTGCACCTGTTCAGATGTCAGTTCCCAGCCTACCGAACCGAGATTCGTCTCCAATTGTTCCCGGTGGCGTGCACCGATAATCGGCGCTGTGACACCAGGCCGGCGCAAGAGCCAATTAATAGCTACTTGGGCGGGAGTGTGGCCCGCGTCTTTGGCCACCGAATGAAGCGCATCGAGCGTACGCCAGGTCGATTCTCGATTGTATGCGGTCCAATTTTCCGACCAGCCTTTTTTCTCTGCAGTTTCGATCCGGGAACCGGCCGGCGGGGCTGTCATGCCACGATAGAACTTTCCCGACAACCAACCGCCGCGAAGAGGGCTCCACGGAATGACGCCAAGCCCTTCCCGCAATGAAATTGGTGTAAGCTCCCACTCGGTCGAGCGGCAGAGGAGATTGTATTGTGGCTGCAGACAAACGAACGGCTCCCAGCCGTTCGCACGGCTCAAATCGATGGCCTTCTGAAGTTGCCAGCCGGTGAAATTGCTGACGCCGACATATCTGACCAGCCCTTGTCGAACTAAATCATTCAGGGTCGACAAAGTTTCCTCCAACGGGGTTCCGGGATCCCAGCAGTGGACTTGATAAAGGTCAATGTAATCGGTTTGTAGCCGTTTCAAGCTGGCATGGATGGAAGATAATATGTGTTTGCGGCTAAGGCCGATATCGTTCGGACCATCGCCCATGGCGAAGCGAACCTTGGTGGCGATGACAAGATTGTCTCGTTGCTGATGGCTGAGCCATCGACCCAGAATCTCTTCGGAGACACCCGTCGTGTAGACGTTGGCCGTATCGATAAAGTTGCCGCCGGCTGCGACGAAATGATCGAGCATTGCATGGCTCTCGGCCTGGTCCGCCTCATTTTCCCGTCCGAAGGTCATCGCACCCAAGCAAAGCTCGCTGACTCGCAGTCCTGTCCGTCCTAGATATCGGTAATCCATAGATCGGGAACGTAGGACGGTTGATGAGGAATGGCAATCGCCCTCGCGGGCGAAAGACGATTTTTAGAAAGACTCAAGAGTGAAGAAGAAGCGACGGTGGTTTATACAGCACCGAAAGAGCGTTTCATGAAGCTGCAGCGCCGAAAGAGCGTTTCATGAAAGCTGCAGCGCGAAAGAGCTTTCATATTCGGTGTCGCCAACGAGTTCATTCGACAATACCAATAAGTTCACGAGCCGATTGCTCATTGGCTGATCCACGCTGCGGCTTCCATCTTTATGAATCTCTTCGTGCCTTTCCGTCCGGTCAGGCGCAGCCAGAGGGGACCTCCTTCGCGCTCCAACCGTAAGTCGATGTCAAAAAAAGGACAACACATCCTCTCCTGAATGGTCCATTCGGCCAATACCTGAAGGGTTGCCGCATCGGCAGGAAATTCGAACTCATATCCGTCGTCGAGTGCCCGAACGCTCTTCTTTAAGGCCCCCAAAGCCGGACTGAGTTCATCAAAATGCCGGTTCCTTTGCTCCGGAGAGAGTGCGAAGGCGTTACAAGCGAGAGGACTTTCCTGCTTTGATTTCGTCGAAGTATCGGCGGCCTGAACCCGGTCAAGTGACGACAAAACGGCTGCCATCGAGGCCATCTTTAGCCAAAAGGTTTTCATGTGTTCTCCTGCTATCGATAAGCTCTTTTTGTGTTGAGCATGGCTCGAACGCTGCAACTTCAAGTCGACTTTAAGGCAAATGGTTTTTTAAGGTTTTTTCGCATTGGCCGCGAATGGCAATCGGAACCGGATCATCTATGCTGTGGAATGCCACAATTATCCATTTCCGAGGTGGCGCGAGAAGTCGGGCTTCGGCCGTCAGCTATTCGCTACTACGAACAGATCGGAATACTTCCTCCGATCCAGAGAACGAGTGGGCAAAGACGTTACGATACAACATATCTCCACCTGCTTGCGGTGATACAAGGCGCGCGCAGCACCGGCTTCACTTTGGATGAAATCCGAGAACTGTTTTTTGGTTTTGCCGATGGCACCAGGGCACCGGCCCGTTGGCAAGCACTGTCCCAGCGAAAATTAGTGGAGCTCGAGGCGTCGATTGATCGGATCAAGACCATGCAGCGTCTGCTTGTCCGGTTACAACATCGCTGCCACTGCGACACTCTCGATGAATGTGGCAAAAGGCTGCTTAAGCGACGAATTACTCATGTTCGGGCGAAGTCTCCACCCGCCCAACCATCATCAGCGGCAATAAAGAAGGATTGGATCTAGGATCCTGGTCCTAGAATCACGGAAGAATACTACATCAAAGCGGGGTGTCCGTTCGGCCAACCGCCTCGATCCATCGATGAGAACCGCCGGGTTGCACAGCCGACTTTCGGCTAGAATAGCGGATGGAGGTGGAAAGAAAGGGTTGGCGCCAATTTAAGAAGCATTAAATCGTTCACACCTTATCCCGTAGTATTATTTCCGTGTTGATTTTTCGGCCGTAACACATAGCCTCGCGGTATTCCCCCGTCGCTAGCTGGAGAGAATCCTCTCCCAGTAGAGTGCGAAAGTGGAGTTGAGCGATATGAATCCTGAAAACCCTGATCTAATCCGTCAACCGATCCCCCGGAGGACGTTTATTCGTCGAGCCGCCGTCGTAACCGGCGCGACTGCAGTTCTAACTGCGATACCGCGTAAACTGTTGGCCGCAGATAGCAAGCCAGTCCTGGTAAATTCGATCCGATCCCTCGCCAATCCGTATCATGCAACCTGGAATCAAGGGGGTGCTGATTTTGCCAAAGCGGTTGGCTGCGAATACGTCACGCTGGTCACCGAAGGAAATAGCGAGAAAGGAATCGCTGATATTCGCGCCATCTTGGCCAAGACCGGCGGTAATTTGGTTTTGAACGTTGATCCAAACGATTCACCAGATGCTCGAGCTATCGTCGAAGCGTGCGTCAATGCCAAAGCCCACGTGGTGACACAGTGGAATAAACCGGACGATTTACATCCGAAAGATTTTAACCCGTATTACATCGCCCACATCATTTTCGATGGGGTGATCTATGGCCAGCAGACCGCCGAGGCGTTATTTAAGGCGTTCGGTGGCTCCGGCGGGATCGTCGGCTTGGGCGGTATCATTTCCAATACACCGGCGATTCAGCGAAAGCAGGGTTTGGAGAAGGCGTTAGCCGCAAATCCAAATGTGAAATTGCTCGATTTCCAAGAGGCGCACTGGAAAGCATCGGAGGCGTTCACGATTACCGGTACCTGGCTGACCAAGTTTGGGAACGACATTAAGGGGATCTGGGCTGCGAACGACGACATGGCGAGTGGCGCGTTGGAAGCGTTGCGGGCGGAAGGGTTAAACGGCAAAATTCCTGTTTCCGGCACCGACGGGATCAAGCTCGCGGTAGAGGCGGTGAAAAGCGGAGATATGGCGGCGACCGCTTCCTGGAATCCTTATTGGCAGGGAGGGATGGGCCTGTCGATTGGTTACGGTGCGCGGACGGGTAAGTTTGATGTCACCAAAGAACCGGACAATCATCGCAACTACAACGCAAAAGGTATTCTAGTAACGAAAGATACGGTCGACGATTTCATAAAGAATTACATTCAAACCACGCCTAAGGTTGATTGGAACGATTACTGGGGCAACGTTGCAAGTTGAGGGGGAGCCTCGGGTTGCTTCCTGAGGCTTAGCTGCTTTAATCCTTGTCGTCGCCAAAGAGATATCGAGATATTCCCGTAGGTCGGAGGGTGCGTCGGGCCGCTGCCGGGCGCCCGCAAACGGTCCTTGACGAACTGGAGCTGTTTATTGTTCCGAAACGACCTAGTTACAACCCATGTCTAATTTAATAGGTGCGCCCTGGGTCGTTTCCGGGCGCCGCAGCGGCCGGACGCAACCTCCGACCGCCGACTATCTCTATGTCGTATGATCACGAGCACAGCGACGAGACATTCTGCGAAGTGAACAAATCTTCAACCAGCGCAATTGCCGACACTGAATCGGCGCAAGCCAAAGTGACGAAGCCGGAAACGCGCTCCCGCAAATGGCTGGAGCGGGTTAAATCTTTTGCCCCGCTTCTCGCGCTGCTGGTCCTATCGCTCCTGATCGGATTACGCAATCCGCGTTTTTTTGATTTTTTTAATTTTGTGCGGATCGCCAATTCTGCTGCGATTCCGCTGGTACTCGCTTTGGGAGCCACCTTCGTCATTCTGTTGGGGAGCGTCGACCTTTCGGTAGAGGGCATACTTGCGCTCGGCGCAGTCGTCGTTGCCATCTTGGTCCGCAACGACATGAACCAGAATTCTTTTGGCTGGACCGCCCCAATTTTTGCCATCATCGCGGGTGCGGCCATCGGATTTCTGAATGGGTTTGTTCATGTGAGAGTCCGTATTCCGTCTTTCATGGTTACGCTGGGCAGCTGGTTCGTCGGAATCGGGCTAGCAACCTTGATACTGGGTGGGAGAAACGCTCGGGTTCTCGACCCGGAGATTCGCTCGCTCGCCCTCACCCGCTTTTTCAACTTTCCATTGGCGGTTTGGGTTGCTCTAGGGGTGCTCGTGTTTGCTTGGTTGATCGAAAGGTTCACGATCTTTGGTCGTCATGTCTTGGCCATTGGAGGCGGAGAAGATCTCGCTGTGCTCTCTGGCATCCACGTTAACCGGGTCAAGGTTCTGGTCTTCACGCTGGCCGGCGCGTTCTATGGGATTGGCGGAGTCTTGGCGGCAGCACAACTCGGCCAAGGCAACGCCACCATCGGAGACGGCAGACTGTTTTCGACTATCACGGCGGTGGTGGTCGGTGGCACTTCGTTAAGCGGCGGTGCCGGAGGCGTATTGAATACACTGGTCGGCGTACTGATCATTGCCGTGTTGGGTAACGGAATGGTTTTGCTCGGTATCTCTCCGGATATTCAACAAGCGGTTCAGGGAATCATCATTATCATCGCGGTGGCTTCCTCGATTGATCGCAACCGAATGAAATTTGTGAAGTAAGGCTCATGGCAGAAAAAGCGTTTCTTAGCCTGACCGACGTCAGCAAAGCGTTCGCTGGGGTTCAAGCCTTGGACCGTGTCTCAATCGAGATCAGGCCGGGTGAAGTTGTTGGCTTGGTCGGCGAAAACGGCGCAGGTAAATCGACGCTGATTCGGATTCTGGCGGGAGTCTATCGGCCCGATAACGGAGCCCTGCTGCTCGACGGCCGACCCCTTACGCTGCACAGCCCGCGTGAAGCCAATCTCAATGGAATTGGCATCGTGTTTCAGGAGCAATCATTGCTTCCCAATCTTACCGTTGCGGAAAATATTTATCTCGGTCAGGAGAAAGAATTTAGCCGTTTGGGAGTTGTTTCTTGGCCGGCTTTGCATGCAGCCGCTCGGCGGCAGCTGGAGAAAGTCCAGTTGAATATAGATCCGGCCGCGCGAACCGCGCGATTAAGCTTCGCTGAACGGCAAATGGTCGAATTGGCGAAAGCCTTGGCGCTGGAAGAGCGAACGGAACGACACCTGGTGATTTTGCTTGATGAGCCAACCTCCGTTTTAGAGCAACGCGAAATCGATATTCTATTCGAGCGGGTGAGGGCCTTGCGGACTCGCGCGAGTTTCGTCTTCGTTTCGCATCGTTTGGATGAAGTGCTGCATATTTCTGACCGCGTCTACGTCATGAAGGATGGCAAGGTCGTAGCCGAGATGCCGGCCAGTGAAACGAGTGTTCCGCAATTGCACCGGCTCATGGTCGGAAGAGAGCTTCACGCCGAGTATTACCGCGAGGCTCGGCAACGTGTACCGGGAGAGACCGAAGTGATTCGGGCCGAGCGCCTGACGGTGGACGGCTCCTATCGCAACGTTGATTTTACTTTGCGACAAGGGGAGATCCTGGGCATCGCTGGCGTGATTGGATCTGGGCGCGAAGCATTGACCCGCACACTTTTCGGGTTTCTTCCTCACACTTCCGGAACCCTGACGGTTTCGGGGCGGCCCGTTCGATCAAGCTCGCCAGATCAGGCAGCAGCTCTGGGTATTGGCTACATTCCACGCGAGCGTCGAGTAGAAGGCCTGGTGCTTTCGTTACCTATCGTTCCCAATATCACACTAGCGAGTCTCGCCACGGTCATGAAGACGGGAGCGATTCAGACCAAGCAGGAGCGTGAAGTCGCGGAAAACTGGGTCAAGAAGTTGCACGTCCGCACACCCAGCATTGACGCGCTCTGCCTCAACCTCAGCGGGGGAAATCAGCAAAAGGTAGTCCTTTCGAAGTGGATGAACGCGCAATCAAAGATCTTGATTTTCGATCACCCGACGCGTGGTCTCGATGTCGGAGCCAAGGAGGAGGTCTATGATTTGATGCGCACGCTCTCGGAACAAGGAATTGCGATTGTCCTCACGGCTGACACACTGGAAGAAACAATCGGGCTTTCCCATTCCATAATTGTGATGCGCGATGGTCAAGTAACTGCGCGTTTCGATGCACCGCCCGGAAATAAGCCAAAGCAGATTGATCTCATTGGCCACATGGTTTGAGAATATGCCCGCACCATCAACTACGTTGAAGAAACCCAATTACGGGGAGCAGATCCGCGCCTTTGCCCCCGTGCTCGTGTTGGTCGGATTAGTATTGGTGATCGGCACTCTCCGCCCAGGCTTTTTCAATTTGGAGAGTTTGATCGTAACCGTGGCCGACACAGCCATTCTATTCATCCTGGGTGCGGGCTCGACCTTCGTCGTCATGCTCGGAAGCATCGATCTTTCGATTCAGGCGATCTGTTCCTTTGCCAGCGTCATTGTTGCGCTCATGCTACCGACTTACGGCTACGGGTTTCTTATTGTGGCGTTGGCAATGGGGTTGGTGGCCGGCACGGTGAGTGGGGTGTTTCACGTATGGCTCAAAATTCCCTCGTTTATTGTGACGCTGGCTACGAGTGGGTTGCTGGTTTCCGCTGCGCTCTTACTGTCGCACGAGCGTGCGATCAGCATCGAAGAATCGGGCCGTGCCTATCTCACCTGGGTTAATGGAAGTCTGTTCGGTTTAGGCAGTCTCCGTCTACCAAATGTGATTTGCATTGCGGCGATTGTCGGCGCGCTTGGCATTTGGTGCCAGAAATATACGCCGTTTGGTCGATACAGTATTGCGATTGGCGCCGGTGAACCGGCCACCTGGGCATCCGGTGTAAAGGTCAATCGGTACAAAGTACTCGCTTTCGCGACCTCGGGTGCGCTTGCGGCATTAGCCGGTGTTCTGATGGCTGGAAGACAAGGCAGCGGCTCTCCCAATCTGGCCGATCAATTGTTGTTGCCGGCGATCGCGTCGGTAATCGTCGGTGGCACAGCGATCACCGGTGGAGCAGGGGGGATAGGCCGGACGGCGGTAGGCGCTTTGATTATCACAATTGTGCGAGTGGGAATGACATTTATCGGCGTAAACATCTTCGCCCAACAGATCGTGTTCGGGCTGGTGCTCATTCTCGCAGTTGCCCTCACCATCGATCGTTCCAAGATTGTGATTGTGAAGTAACCTCCTAGAAGACCGCTATATAAGTCATTTATTATGGATTTAGAATTAAAAGATAAAGTGGCCGTTATTACGGGCGGAAGTGTCGGAATCGGGCTCGCTGTGGCCGAAGGTTTAGCGGCGGAGGGCGTCCATCTGGTTTTAGCGGCGCGTCAGGCAGATCGAGTCCAGACCGAGGCCAAGCGGGTTGCTGAAAAGTTCAAAGTCCGCGCAGTGGGAGTTGTCGCAGATGTCGCTACTCCCGCTGGAACCGAAGCACTTGTTCGGGCGGCAGAAACTGAATTCGGTGGCGCCGATATTTTAATCAATAACGCGGGGACAGGCAGCAATGAGACGGTCATGGAGGCGCCGGACGAGAAATGGCAATATTACTGGGACCTGCATGTGATGGCAGCTGTTCGTCTGGCACGCGGTCTGGTGCCATTCATGCGAAAACGCGGAGGTGGAGTGATTTTGCACAATGGTTCGATCTGTACCGTTCAACCGCTTTGGTATGAGCCGATTTACAACACGACCAAAGCTGCGCTGTTGATGTTTTCCAAAACTCTCGCGAACGAGCTCATCAAAGATAATATCCGTGTGAACACGATTAATCCTGGGTTAGTGCTCACCCCGGATTGGATCAAGACCGCTAAACAATTAACCGCTGACACAGGTGGAGATTGGCAGGCCCACCTCGATGGCGTTGCCCGCGAGTACGCGCCAATCAATCGATTTGCCACGCCGGAAGAAATCGCACACTTCTTCGTCTTTATGTGCTCGCCGAGGGCAAGCTATTCAGTTGGGTCCGCTTACTTTGTCGACGGGGGGATGCTGAAAGTGGTGGCGTGATTTTGGTAGGGCGAAACCCGACTCCGCCAAGCCTACGTCGCGGCCCCAAACTCCGCCGCATACGCATCCAGTCTCTCATAATACGGTCCGGCGTCGTTGTAGATCTGGTCGAACAACTCGGCCAGCTTTTTATAGCGCGGAACCCAATCGGGGTTGGGAACGATTTCGTCGTCTAATTGAATGAGGCGCTTCGATGCTTCGGCGAGAGATGGATAAATACCCGCCGCGGTACCGGCGATCATGGCACAACCTAGAATGCTGGATTCCGTGTGTTTGGTCGTACGAATGGGTGTCCGATAGATGCTGGCCTTAATTTCCAACCATAGCCTCGTTTTCGCTCCGCCGCCGCTTGCGATCATGTAATTGAGTGTGTTGCCGCTCTCCTCCATGATGGACAGATTTCGCCGCGACGCGAACGCGACTCCCTCCATGACCGCACGATGCAGATGACCGCTCTGATGACCGTAGGTGAGACCGAAAAATTGGGCCCGGGCATTGGTTCGTGGACCAAGGCGCTCCCCGTTGAGATAGGGAAGAAACAGAAGTCCGTCAGATCCGGGAGCAACTGCACCGGCT
>Ga0137401_10000189_pt1 | contig 21792 bp, 23 predicted proteins | sample CZOMad1_1_16fung_FD_108286 | JGI IMG/M metagenome (GOLD analysis project Ga0137401, IMG submission 108286) | Vadose zone soil fungal communities from Angelo Coast Range Reserve, California, USA - CZOMad1_1_16fungal (Illumina Assembly) | ecosystem: Environmental > Terrestrial > Soil > Vadose...
CACGCGATCGACGAGACCATTGACAAATTTGGCGGCCTGCATGTGTTGGTAAACGCAGCCGGGCACATCTACACAGTTTCCATCGAAAGCACTTCACTCGCAGCGTGGGATGCCATGATGAACGTCAACTTGCGCGCAGTGTTTCAGTTGATGCAACTCGCTGCTCCTCACCTAATCAAAACCAAAGGCAACATCGTCAACGTCTCGAGTGTTACCGGCTTGCGTTCCTTTCCCGGTGTCCTGGCGTACTGCGTATCCAAAGCCGGCGTGGACCAGCTGACGCGCTGTGCGGCGCTCGAACTTGCCCCTCAGGGCGTCAGGGTCAACGCAGTCAATCCGGGCGTCGTGATCACGGAAATTCATAAACGAGGAGGCATGAACAAGGCAGATTATGAAAAGTTTCTGGAGCACTCAAAGACCACCCACCCCCTCGGACGGGTGGGCGATCCAAAAGAGATAGCCGAGCTGGTTTTCTATCTTGCTTCAGAAAAAGCCTCTTGGATCACCGGTGCGACTTATCAAATCGACGGTGGGCGGGCGCTTACCTGCGCACGTTAACAGGGTGGCCCAGACTTCAGTCTGTGGGTCCCATGCGTCAGATCACAGACTGAAGTCTGTGCCACCATTAAGTCTGGCCGCTGGTTCCAAATCTAGGTATACTGCGCCGGAATCTCAGCCAGAGTTTTGGGCAAACAAAATGAATAACGAGTTCACCCCAAATGCTGCTCGTCCTCTCATCCGTCCGGTTATTAGATCTTCGGGTCATCAAAGCGTGTTCAAAATAATCCTCGCCGTGTTCGCGGTCATGGTCGCGGCTCTGCTTGGACTAATTGTGCTGGCGTTGATTGGCGCCGAAACCGGCCCGGTCGAGTTAGTGATTGGTTTGATTTGCGCCACCCTGCCGGTGCCAATCTATGTGATGTTGCTGCTGTGGATTGATCGCTACGAATCTGAACCACTCTGGATGCTGGCAACGGCGTTTTTCTGGGGCGCACTCGTCTCTGTTTTCATTGCTTTCATTTTTAATACCAGCATCGAAATCATGGCGGCCGTCGCCACTCACAATCGGCAAATCGGCGAGAATGTCGGTGCCGTCATCTCAGCACCCATCGTCGAAGAGAGTTCCAAGGCCCTCATCCTGTTCATTCTCTTTCTGTGGAGGGACGAATTCGACGGCGTCGTTGACGGAATCGTTTACGCCGGCATGGTCGGTCTCGGGTTTGCGATGACCGAAAACGTCCTCTACTACGGCAGGGCGCTGCAACATGGCACGGAGGCGCTAAAGTTCGTCTTCATTCTGCGTGGGATGGCGGCGCCTTTCTCTCATCCCCTATTCACCAGTATGACCGGGATTGGACTTGGCTGGTCGCGGGAATCCAACAACGGTTTTATTAAGGTGGTAGCGCCGGTGTTCGGGTTCATGTTGGCAGTGCTAATGCACGCGACCTGGAATGGCTCGGCTGTCTACGGAGGCGACTACGGTTTCTTTGCCGCCTATTTTGGCATCATGGCGCCGGCTTTCATTATTACGCTCATGGTCATATATTTCTCTTTGCGTCGCGAAGGCCGTATCGTGCGTCAGTTTCTCTATCCCGATTTTCAAAACGGGTTGTTTGAGCCTCAGGAATACGAAAAGCTCTGCTCGATCCGCGGCCGGATGGGAATGTCCTGGCATGCACTGACTAAGCAGGGCTTGTCACCGTGGCGAACACGCATGCGTTGCAACCAGATGGCCAGCGAACTGGCTTTTCATCGCAGCCGCGTGGCGCGTGGGTTTGCGCGCAATCCGCTTTTGGCGCAGGAGCGCGAGAACGAATACCTGTATAGGTTGCAGGAGTTGCGTCAGCGACTCGGTTACGGCGAGAAAGGTCCGCACCCAAAGTAAACGCGGCGAAAACTCTCGCGACTTGGCCCCGGTTGGCTTATACTGGGGCGCTGTTTGGCAGAACCTGAACCCAACAAGATCTAATACTTGCATATTCAACTACTACCCAGCTCGTTCGATGCCAACGGGCACGCTAACGCGGCGCAACGCTTGACCTGCTTCCTCATTGACGAACGGGTCACGGTTGATGCCGGGAGCATCGGCATTGCGCTGAGCGAAACCCAGCGCCGGAGCGTCCGCGATGTCATCGTCACCCACCCGCACATGGATCACATTGCCAGCTTGCCGATCTTTGTTGACGATCTTTTCGGCGAACTGGAACAGCCAATCCGGATCCACGCGACGCAAGAGGTAATCGATCTGCTGAAGCGCGACGTTTTCAATGACAATGTCTATCCCAGGTTTGATGAGTTAAAGAACGAACGAGGGAGCGTAATGGAATATGTCCCGTTTGAAACGGGCAAGGAATTCAAGGTGGCCCATCTGACTGTGATGGCGATTCCCGTCAATCATATTGTGCCCACCGTCGGCCTACTGGTTTCTGACGGCCAGATCACCGTCGCCTTCAGTTCCGACACCGCCGAGACTGAAGAGTTTTGGAAAATGGCCAGCCGGGCGCCCCACCTGGAAGCGCTGTTTATTGAAGCTTCGTTCCCGAACTCAATGCGCGCGCTCGCCCAGGCATCAAAGCACCTCACGCCGGCGATGCTGCACGATGAACTTCGCAAGCTCAGTCATAATGGAATGGACATTCTGGCGGTGCATTTGAAACCTGCTTATAGAGAAATCGTCGCCCGAGAGTTGAGTGAGTTGGGAATGGATAATCTAAGCGTAATGGAAACCGGGCGAGTTTATGCATGGTGAGTGACTAACCCACCGACAAAGGCCTACCCACAAACGCCTAAACGCAGCCACAAAAAAGCACAAAAGGCACAAAAGCAAATTCTTTTGTGCCGCTGGCGCCTTTTCGTGGCTAATACTTTTCAGCCTTATCTGATCGGTTGAAACTCCGTCTCAGTGTGTTCGCCGGAAACCCCATCCAAAAGTACTCGTCCACTGGGCAGCAAACTCGTAACGTGAAATGTCCGCTCAGAAGTGTGCCGTCCCGGCATTACTTCGGCTCTAAAAACTACTTCCATCCCGGGACGCGCCCAGGCATCCGGCGTCTTGGCTCTCTTGCGGCGGGCCCAACCTGTTTTGTTGTTCTTTTTCATCACCACCGCACCAATCGCGCCCAGTGCTCCGGCGGCCAACGCTATTCCGCCTACGAAACGTTTTGTGGTCTTCTTCATTTCAAATCTCGAATCCTACTGGCTCGAAACACTGAGAAAAGAATTGGAGGTCTGAAATTCGCAACTTAGTTGCAGGCTTGTTTCCTGAATACTAAGAGGGCGCGACAGCCGTTGCGGTTGGCCACGGCCCGGCGCGCCTCTCTGATTTAGTTCCACTACTGTCTTAGCTCACTGACACAAAGGATCCAGTCTGACATTGATCGTCGGCAAGCCACTCAGAGCTCGGTCGGCATTTATCTTGGTGAAGCTGGCCCATTCCGCCGGCAGCTTATCTTCCGCGAAGACCGCTTCTACCGGACACTCGGGAACGCACGCGTCACAGTCAATGCAAGTTTCAGGGTGAATCACCAACATGTCATCGTCGAGATGAAATGCGTCGACCGGACAAACCAGAGCACAATCAGTGTAGCGACAGTTCACGCAGGGTTCGGCAACAATATAGGTCATCCCGATATCACCTCCAGGTGTCATTTAGTTATTGCATCAAACTTAGGATTAAGCGCCGGCGAGAATCGTAGCACAAAATTCGGTGGCTTTCGTAACTGAGGTAAGGTTACGGCGCGCGCTTCCATTTCAGCACGGGAGTCGCGTCCGTAAAATCGTAAAAGCCCGGATCAACCTCCGCGAACATCTTGGCCATCGTGATTATCTGTCCCGTGTGCATTGAAAGAAGCGGGACCTCAACCGCTTCCCTTTTTTCTATTTGGATTGATCAGAACACTGTTGACCACTTCTTGACCCATTAGGCGCTGACCAAACGCCTTGACGAGATTGCATGTCACTGTAGAAATCGTGAGACGCTCAGTCTTACGCCAGGAGGAAAACTATTAGAGTCGAAAGGCGGTGTCGATTTCGAAAAGCCTCAGCTGTAAAAGATAAAGTGTTCTTAGCGCAGCGCGTTGCCCTTGCAGGCGGAGAATCGACTGCCCACACTTGCGGCACCGACGACGGTCTTTTTGACTTGGCTTTCTTCAATGTCACGGCGTTCGTCTTCTCCTCAGGGAAACTTGATCGGCCGCCCCTGGCAGACGAGCTGAGTCAACTATTACCTTGCTTACCTACACCCTGCTCATCTCGAAGTCCTTCTTGTTCCGCACACCAATCCTGAAACTCATCTATTTAGCTTTTCGATTCCAGCTTTGTCTAAATTGAGTCTCTCGCCTATTTTTCGAAAATGTGCGAACAAATATTCATCTTGCACGGGGCCAGCGCTTTAATGGAGACTCGGAAGTACATCAAAACCCTTCTTTATGATCTTTTCCCGAATGGCGAACGACAGCGACTAGACAAGTCACGGTCAGAGTCCACAAATTGAATAAATTTCAGGCGTAGTCTATCAAAAGTCTGCCAAAGCCGAGGTGTAGTTTTCCACAAACAGCCCCATAAGCAGCACCTGTTTCGATTGCACAGTTCGACTTGAGGATAATCGGATGATCCGAGGGAATGGCGGTCGCCGCTGCCCGCAGTTCCCTCGAATAATTTCTGAGATTGCGATCCTGGAAAATTGAACCGATGTTTGTGAAGATTGCACGCAACACGACCCGCAGTATAATTCCCCGGAACAAATGTAATGAGAGTACTTTTTACTACTAGTCCAGGTGTTGGGCATTTTCATCAGATGGTACCGGTCGCCCATGCGCTCCAGCAGGCAGGTCATAAAGTGGCATTTGCTTGCGCCAATTCTTTTCGTAGTCGGATAGAGGGGGTAGGATTCCGGTGGTTTCCGGCAGGCCTCGATTGGCTTGAATCGGAAGCCGCGCAAACATTTCCAGACCTGGAGAACCTTTCTGCCGAACAACAGAGCTCTTATTGGTTGACGGAGGTATTTGCCAGTGTCGCCGCGCGCCAGATAATCCCGGATCTACTCACCATCTGCAATACCTGGAAGCCCGATGTTATAGTTCGCGGTGAGTTTGAGTTCGGAGGGTGTATAGCAGCAGAATGCCTGGAGATTCCCCATGCGACGATCAGTTTGGGAATCTTTCTGCCTGTCCACATATTGAAGCCCCTTATCGGCAAACAAGTCAACGATCTTCGTACTGCGTACGACCTGCCACTTGACCCCGACCTTCAGATGCTTTATCGCTACCTTTATCTCGCCTTCTCGCCGCTCTGCTATCAGTTTCCCAATATGCCTCTGCCATCGGCCTTCCACTCGCTTCGGCAGGATCGTTTTGACCGTTCCGGCGACGAAGGGTTGCCTTCGTGGGTGAATAGTCTTCCGAAGCGCCCTACAGTGCACGTTACGCTGGGCACGATTTTCAACCGCGCAACTGATATTTACCAGACAATTGTCGAGGCATTGCGCGATGAGCCGATTAATCTAATCCTGACCGTTGGCCGGGACCGGGATCCGTCGCAGTTCGGCTCGCAACCCGCGAACGTTTATATCAAGCGATACATTCCCCACTCGCTTCTGCTTGACTATTGCGACGTGGTCATCACGCACGGCGGCGCTTGCACGACTCTTTCGGCATTGAGCAAAGGTTTACCACTGCTTTTGATTCCGCTTTCCGCCGATCAACCTTTCCACGCCATGCGCTGCGCATCCCTTGGAGTGGCGCTCGTGATCAAGCAGCACGGTCAATTCGATGCCTATCTTTATGATCGCTATTATGGCGAGCTATCAGCCGAAGCAATACGCAATGCTGTCCGGGAGCTGTTGCAAAATCCTGTTTATCGCCAGCGCGCACAGCGCATCCGTCAAGAAATGACGTCATTGCCCGGACCGGAGCGAGCGGTGGAGCTTATAACTGAACTGGCAAGCGGGAAGAGTTCAGCTCGCCAGTGAAATTTCAGTTCATAGCATGTTCATTTTGAGCTTATGCAGGAGATGGCGAAGCGAGAATTAGTTCTCAGGTTTTTTCAAGCACGATTGAAACGGAGTTCCCATCCGGTCCAGAGATGTTTGAAATGACTCTCCTTGCCCCGCCTCGAATCGCCCAGATGCAATTGACAATATCGAACGCTCCCCAGGCGACGCAAGGCGCGCGCGATGTGTTCGCTGAAAATTCAATCTCTATTGTGCTGCCGAAAGCTTTCCTGATCGCAGCTTCTTCTTCTTTCAGCATGACGGGATTACTGTGCACGCACATAAAATCAACCTGTTCGGGGCGCAGCATTGCATCTTCCAGAGCGCACCGCATGGACCTTTCTATTGCTTGGCTAGTATCTGAATTTGAATGAGCTATGCCATACCCCGCGATCTCACAGTAGACTTTGGCTCTTCGCTCCATGGCGATTTCCAGTCTTTCTATCACCAGAATCGCCGCGCCTTCAGATAAGCCCGATCTGTCAAAGCACCTCGCCGCCTCTGGAATAATTCTTAACGCTGCCAAGCCTCCCTCGATGCCGCCGCTCAAGATTGTCTCTGCGCGGCGTTCCTGGAGCAAATCATACGAATAAGCTATCGCATTGGCTCCGGCAACCAGCCCGGACGCGATTGTGGCATTGACTCCCTTGATCCCGAAGATGATCGCGATCTGCGCTGCCGGTATGTTTGACGAGGTGTTACGAAATGCGATCGGGCTGGCAAGGCAAGGCTCTCTCTCAAAGATGAGTTTGCGATGATACTGAATGTCGCTTTCCAAAGATCCGAACGCAGTCCCCAGCACGACGCCAACTTTTTCGTTGCTTGTCTTTGAGAGATCGAGCCTCGCGTCCTCGACACCTAGTTGGGCTGCCAGGACCGCGTAGCGAGATGCGTTGTCCATCTGGCGAAGCCTCTTTGCATCATCCGGGCTTTTGCCTTCAATTAACCTGGCGATTGTAATGTCACTCAGCGCACGCCGCATAGATTTCTCTGCCCCTGATAGATTGTTGAAATGCTCTTCCACTCCTATTGCCGATGGGCTTACCAGGCCAATGCCTGTGATTGCAATGCGCTGTTTTTGCGCGCTAACTCTCGTCTTCTTGTCGCGAAGCGACGAACGGCTGAAGATAAGGGCAGCATTTTGCCCGCCGAACCCTGAGGAGGTCGACATCGATACGTCGATTTTTGATTGCCGCTTAGGCGTCGTGATAATGTTGAGATTGAATGCGGGATCGGGCTGCTCGCAATTGAGCGTGACGGGTAAGAGACCGTCTCTTATGGCGAGCAGGCAAACCGCGGCTTCAATTGCTCCAGCAGATCCCATCGCATGTCCCGTGAAAGCCTTTGTAGAACTGACAGGAATTCTAAAGGCCGCCAGGTCAAAGCATTGGTTTATAGCTTTGCACTCCATTGCGTCCGTGTGAAGCGTACCGACTCCGTGAGCATTTATATAATCAATAGCCTCGCCGTTTAGATTCGCCTCCTGCATTGCGCTGGAGATAGCTCTGGCAAGCCCGCCGCCTTCGATGTCCGGACCGGTTATGTAGGCCGCGTCTGCGGCCAGGCCGTATCCAATCACCTCAGCGTAAATCGTAGCTTGTCGAGCAAGAGCATGTTCGAGATTCTCCAAAATCAAAATAGCTGCGCCCTCGCCTATAACCATTCCATCTCTGTCGCGATCAAATGGACGGCACTTGGTCAAGCTCAAGGCTTTCAGCGCATAAAAGCCGCTGAAGATGAATTCGTTTACCGTATCAACGCCGCCAGTCAGTACGGTGTCGGCTCGGCCATGCTTTATGAGGCTTGCCGCGTAGCCTATCGCGGCTGTCCCGGATGCGCAGGCCATCGTCACGGTTGATCGCGGCCCTTTGAGGTCGAACCGGCGAGCGAGATGCCATGAGGGAGCATACAAGGCGCACTCAAAAAGCTGGCTTAGAGGGGCTTCAGCATTGCTATCAACCAAATTAGAGCGGTGAAACTTTTCAAATGTGAGTAAGCCGCCGTGAATCGTGCCGACGATTACCCCCATCCGCATAAGATCGTGAGGCTCTATGTTCAACAGGCCGGCATCGGACATCGCTTCCTCACCTGCGGCTATAATCATCTTTGAGGCTTTGTCTAAATCGGTAGGAGTATCAAATGCAGGATGGTGGACCTCGCCAGCAACCTGACACCTGTAGGCCGATGCGTCGAAGGTTCTTATTGCCTTGATGCCGGAGCTGCCGGTTTTAATGGCGGCCCAGAAATCTTCCTTTCCAACACCGTTGGCGGCAACAATGCCGATGCCTGTAACGACGACCCGGTGTTGCATCCTGATCGCTCCTACATGTAGAGGCCGCCGTTGACATGCAGGACCGTCCCGGTCGTATAGGCGGACATATCTGAGGCGAGAAAGACCGCAGCTTTTGCAACTTCTTCGGGAGTGCCTAATCGGCGAAGGGCGATGCTTTCAAAGTTGAGAATTCCCTGCGGCAGGTTTTCAGTCATGCTGGACTCAATAAGGCCGGGGGCGATGGCATTGACGCGAATGCCGAGGCGACCGACCTCTTGCGCGAGCGATTTGGTGAAAGCGATGACGCCGCCCTTAGAGGCAGCATAATTGCACTGGCCCGGACGACCGGATACGCCGCTTAACGATGCGATGTTGATAATCCTCCCGCTCTTGTTCTTGATCATTACTCGAATCACTTCCCTGCAGCAGTAGAACGTTCCTTTGAGATTGGTGTCCATCACTTCGCTCCAAGCCTCGTCGCTCATCATCATTAACAATACATCTTTAACTGATCCGGCATTGTTCACCATTATGTCAACTGTTCCGAACTCCCGCTCCGCCTGCTTAATCATCTTTTTAACAGCTGCGCGGTCGCCGACAGACGCTCCAATCACCAACGCCCTTCGTCCCAGTCTTTCAACTTCGGCGGCTACCTGTTCCGCATCGGCTTTACTTTTATTGTAATTAATCACAACGTCGGCGCCTTGTATTGCGAACTCAAGCGCGATTGACCTGCCGATGCCTTTGGAGCTTCCAGTGATGATCGCCTTTTTCTCTTCTAGCAGGCCGCTCATGTTGCTTCCTCCACAACTCTTTCTAACAGTCGCGGTTCACCGTAGGCTCAGAGAGCGCAGACTCAACGTAGTGATCACATACTTGTTGGACCTCAGCGCATCTTTCTGAATCTCGGCAGGGAATCTTCATTCCAATAAGCTTGTTGGTTTCGCGCTAGCCTGAAAAGGTCAACGAGCCGCTAGCTACGACCTCACCGTGCACCTGTGCTTCTGCGAAGATTTTTAGCATCGGTCCGAATTGCTTGATCATTCGCACTTCAATTATCAACTGGTCGCCGGGTATGATTTTTTTTCTAAACTTCATGCTTTGAATCCTCGCCAGGTATCGGGGCCTCTTGCCTGAATTTGTCTGGGAGCCATCTTCCCGGTTATAGCTGAACACAGCGGCCGCCGTCTGCGCCATGCACTCGATGACTAGAACGCCCGGCATAACAGGCTCTCCCGGGAAATGCCCTTCGAAGTAGCTCTCATTCATTGTCACGTTCTTAAGACCGGTCCCACCAATGCCCTGCTCGATATGTAGAATCCGGTCGACTAGCAACATTGGATATTTATGAGGCAGGCGCGCTGCGATCTGATTCGCCGTTAGCATGATTACGTCCTCCAACTCTTCAGCGTGGTTGCATGGCCATCTCAGCTTCCCTTTTCCAAAAGCTCTTCGATGTATTCGGCCATGGTGTTTAGCGAATAGAATCGTTGTTCAACGCCCTCACTGTATTCCACTCCTACGCCGAAAAGCTCCTCTATTCCGACAACAATCTCAAGCGCCTCAATCGAGTCCAGTCCCAATCCCCCACCTTCCGCTGAGGCGAACAATTGCTGATCCTTGTCTATCTCGTCAGGGCTGATTCCCAGATTAAGGCGTCCCACAATCATGGACTTAAGCTTTTCAACTATCTCCTCGTGCGTCATTCGTCCTCCTCCGTATCTTCAAACGCTTTCAGGACCGCAGAGCCGCTGGTTCCTCCAAAGGAATAAGCATTCGCCATTGCAACCCTCACGCGCTTCGCCCGGGCGCTATTGGGCACACAGTCGAGGTCGCACTCTGCGTCGGCTTCCTCATAGTTGATAGTGGGCGGAAGAAAGCCATTAGAGATGGCGACAGTACAGGCTATCACATTGAATATGCCACTCGCGGCGAACGTTTCTCCGGTCATTGACTTGATGCTGCTTGCAGCAGTCCGATAAGCATGACTTCCGAAGACTTTCTTTATAGCTTTCACCTCCGCGTTATCGAATAATCTTGTAGAATTCGCTGTGGCGGCGATGTATTCAACGGATTCCGGACTCATCCCCGCATCGGCAAGAGCTACGCGCATGGCGGTTGCCAACCCTCTTCCGCTCGGAGCAATGTCTGCTGCCCTGAACGCGTCGTGAGCGATAGCCACCCCGACCATCTCGGCATAGACTTTCGCTTGGCGCTTGCGAGCATGAGACAGTGATTCCAGCACGAGCGCTCCTGCTCCTTCTCCTAAAACCATTCCGTCTCTTCCAGCATCGAATGGCCTGCTTATTTCTCTGGCTCCTTTGCGCCGAGGTGAAAGCAGCTTGAGGCGATACAGCGCTTCGTAGTGGAGGCGCGTTAGCTCATCAGCGCCGATCACTATGGCAACATCTATGTAACTCTGATGCAGGTAGTTGACGGCCACATCGATTGACTGCAAGCCGGAAGCATATCCGCCGGGAATGGCAATCGCCGGGCCTGTAATCCTTCGCTTGATGCTTACTGCCCCGGGGCCAGCCATGAAAGTGGTGTTTTGAAAAAGAAGGGGACTAGCGGAGCTCGGGCCTTTCTCTACTATTCCCAGGTGATACTGCTCCGTTTGTTCAGTGTTGCACGCGGTGCTGTAGAAGACTCCGATCCTGTCTTTTTCTTCTACGTCAAAAATCAGCTTCGAGTCTCGTATAGCTTCGTCGGCAGCCGCGATGCCATACTTGAATGAGAGAGGGAGACGAGCTAGCCTCGGGTCTTTGTCCTCAAGCTCTACCGCAGGAACAAGGCAGGCCTGATTTGAGCGAAACGGAATCGTATCGAACCGCACTATGACTTCAGCGCAATACTTACCGGCTCTAACACCCTCGATAAAAGCATCTTTCCCCGTTCCGAATGGAGAAAGAGCCCCGATGCCCGTGATGACGACCCTTTTGCTTTCCATAAAGCCTCCAGCACTCAAAGGCACGTCGACCTTAGAACAACACTGAGTCGAGTTTCGGGAAAACAGCTACTTCTTAGACGCTGCGGATGAGAATAGATACGTTAGCCCCGCCGAACCCGAAGGAGTTTGATAAAGCGGTTCTTATTGTCTTAGCGCGAGCGACGTTCGGCACATAATCAAGATCGCATTGCGGATCAGGAGTTTCATAATTCAGAGTCGGCGGTAAGAAGCTCCCTTTCATCGCCAGTGCCGTAGCGGCAAGCTCTATGCTGCCCGCCGCGCCCAGCGTGTGGCCGATCATTGATTTCGTCGAACTGATGGCCAGCTTAAGCGCGTGCTCACCGAAAACTTTTTTGATCGCAATCGTCTCCATCAAATCGTTATGTCTGGTCGCCGTGCCGTGAGCGTTGATGTAGTCCACTCGCTCTGGCGGTATCCCTGCGCGAGCAAGCGCACTGAGCATAGCTTTTGCGGCCCCTTTTCCTTCTTTATCCGGAGCTGTCATATGATACGCATCGCTGGTACTGCCATAACCGCCGATCTCTGCGTAGATCGAAGCCTTCCGCTTTTCGGCATGTTCTCTGGCTTCGAGGATGAGGATTGCTGCTCCTTCTCCGAGCACAAAACCGCTACGTTTCTTATCAAACGGTCTGACCGCCTCGCCTTCTTTTATGAGCACCTGAAGCGATCCGAATCCACATTGCGTGAATTCGGTCATGGTATCAACTCCACCGGCGAGAATCACATCCGCCTTTCCGCTGCTGATGAGATCAAAACCATAGCCGATTGAGTGTGCCCCCGAGGCGCAGGCAGTGGAAAAGACCGAAGAAGGACCCTGCAAGTTGTAAGCGATAGCTAAACGATCAATCGCCGCGTTAACGGGGAAATCAAGAAGCAGCGAGGGGCGATATCTGTTCTGCCGCGCAAGCCTGTGATATTTCTCGCCAGAAATCATTCCTCCCAAAGTTGTGCCGAGTAGCGCACCGCATCGAACAGGGTCTTCGCTAGAAAAATCCAGGCCCGCATCTGCGACTGCTTGCTCTGCGGCTACCAGCGCCATTTGCGAGGCCCTGTCCATTCGACGAAGGACTCTCTTATCAAAGTAGACTTCGGGATGGAAATCTTTTACCTCGCCCCCTAGCTTGTAATGATAGCCGGTTGTTTTAAAGAGAGTGATCGGACCTATTCCTGAGCAGCCTTCCCGCAGGCTTCGTTGAAAAGCTGCTCTGCCGATCCCGATAGAGCTTAGAACGCCTATTCCTGTAATGACGACCCGACGCACCCTGCAAATCCCATCGTGCAATTCTCACCTTAATTTATTGATTGTAAGTAATCAGTCTGGCGTTTAGTGAAAACGTGCGGTACACTCCGCCAAAAGGCCTTGCTGCTGCGTGAAGCTACTGGATCAAACCGATGAGGACAACTCTGTTGACAGGTGAGACAGTTGCCCCGCCTCTAGTGCACCGACAGCGCGCGCCTCGCGCAAGACTTCATGCGGATGCGATGGCTGCCGGCACGGAGTAAGCGAGCGACTCCGCAATTGGTGGCAAATTTCTGCCAGTTGCACAGGAGCCCGCCAAGTAGTACCACTGGAATCGCTGGTCTATGAGTTCTCTACGCTACAGCTTGCCTTGAACTTCGGGCTGCTCTCGAATATCCAAACAACCTGAGTGCCCCGCCTAGCGTCACCATTGTATACGGGCTTTCCGCCAACGCCTGGCACCTTCTTCTCTACAAGTGCGAAGGCTTGAGTCTCCAGCGCCTTGGTCATCGCTTTAAGGTCCGGAGCAGTATGAGCTCGAAGGGGATATATCCCTTCAGCTTTCATCGACCGCGACCCAAAGGTTTCTGCCAGAAGGCTAATGGTGAACCGCGCTTTCCCACCAAGCCCCTGATAAATCGCGGCTAGATCGGGTGGCTCATTGACCTCCGGGTCCATTAATATCCTGACCCCGGCGCCAACGGTACACTCGAGTAGTTGCTTTTCACGCATGCCCGATGCTTTCGCTTGAAGCGCCGCCTTTACTGGAGTGAGGCCGGCTACAGCAGACGCGGCGAGTCCTCCTGCAACCGCCTTGATGACACCTCTCCGCGACAGCTTCTTTCCTTGTTGTTCCTCTTCCTTCTTTTGTTTCATGAGTTTCTACCTCCCTCTCATACTGGAACGGGGGACCAATATCACGGAGAACTACGGAAAGTCAAGAAACTCACGATAGACTTGCCGTCTCATACTGATGAGCCTTGCTTTGCTGCGCTGCCGTGCAGTAGATTTGGTGTGCCGTTGAGGAACGAATGTAATGAAGCCCGACACTTTTCGCGAAGGCATACTGGGTATGGCTGAAGCATTCGATCCTGAAGAAGGAAAGAATTTCACTGGCATCATTGAATTCAACGTCTCAGGACAGGAACCCGGATTTTGGCATTTCATCTTCAATGCAGGACAATGCAGCTTAAGAGAAGGTCGGGCCCATGCTCCTGTCGATTTGAGTATAGCCGTGCCTTCCGAAGTTTGGCTCAAGATCATGAGAAGAGAGCTTAATGGCGCAGAGGCCTTTCTGACGGGACAGGCGACGGCCACCGGAGATATGGCGCTTCTCTTGAAGCTTGGTGCATTATTCTCTCAATATTAGTTCGAACAGAAGCTAAATACTTTGAGTTTCTCGCCCTTGCTCCGCCCCCCACTCCTACGCTTAACCTGCCCACCTCCTTTATTTGCCAGACTCTCACCGCACTCAGATCAGTCGGAGCTCTTATTATTGGTTCGACGAATATATCTCGTCGGTCTGAGGCAAAGCCTCGCTAGTCTTCAAATGGACCGGACTTACAGGACGGCCGACATTTGTGGACGGGCTTGCCAGTCGAGAAATCGTAGAAGGCCAAATCATTCTCCGTGAGAACCTTCGTAAGCAAGATAATCTGTCCCGTGTGCATTGAGAAGTGTTCGACCACATGAACGATCGCTGCCAGTGCGGTGACATCACAGCCTTGAATCGAATATTGCTCGAGCAATTTGCCCGCGTCGAACTTCGCCAGCGCGGCATCAGCTTCACTGAGCGTCTGTTTCAGTCCGGTTAACAATTCCTCGCGAGGAATTGTGTCGCGCTGGGCAAACTCGGAATCACGATTTCGATCATCCTGAGCCCCGCCGACGCCGCAAACAATCCACTGGCGTACGTTCCCACTCAAATGCAAAAGGAGATTTCCAATGCTGTTTGACTGAGGATTGGCCCGCCACCAGATCTGCTCGTCAGTCAGCAAATCGAGCGATCGCTCGATCTTCGGCAGGTAGTCCTCGGCAAAGTAAGCTCGCGCTGACGCGATGAAAGATCGGCCGGTCTCATCCATGGCAAAAGCTTCTCAACTTTCAGATTCCTCCGCGCGACTAACAATGTCAGCATTGCGCCCGGGTTTGTGTTTAGCCTTGCGTCCTGCCGGTCGTGCCTTCTCGTCGGGCTTGGCGTGTGTCAACGGATGGCCGGGCGGTGCAATCGGACGGCGTATCGAATTGACGATCGATTTCCCCAGCTTGCGGCCCGGTGAGCGTGAAGCCTTCATGGCATTATCCTCGGTCTATGTGTCGAGGGGCGAGTTCAAGGGCCGATGCTATCGTCGCCAGCGGCGAGTGTCAAACGCTTTCCCTTCCAAAAGGCAGTCACCCGCAGAGCGTGTCAGAAGCCCGACCGTGAGGGAGGGCCACCTCGCATGGACTCACGATGAAAAATCAACCGAAGCGTCTAATTCCAAAGGCCAACAGAGCCGAGCGTCACCCTCGCTTACGCGCAGGCTTCTGACACCGACCCGCAACACAGCCACAGCCAACCTGATAATGAGCCTCCGCTTCGGCGGTTGAGTGATCGACCCATCTGCCAATAGCGCAACTCACACTACTGCTCTGCGCCTCGTTAAGAACGAGACGCTTAACGATTAGAGATTCGACGGAAGCGTTGCGGCTTGACTAGGCTTCGTTCGGCTGCTGACGCGAGCGGATGAGAGTCTCTACAGCTTTGGTGGCTTCGATGCTCTGCTTCTGCTGGAATTCATTCACCCAGCTGGTGACGTTGCTCACCATATCGGTCGCGGCTTTGCGCGCGGCCTCGCGGGCAGCCCGGGCATTGCCGGGCTTCCGCTGGCTGCGCTCAGCACGCTTGACTACTCTAACTACTTTTTTCTCAGACATAATCTTGTTCGGAAAACAGGTTGTTTCTATTTTTTGGATTAACGAAATCTTTGCTTGAAAGTTCCGTCGCTATTCAACCTGATCTGGTTTCTGGGAAAGCAACGTTTAGACACTGCTTACCTCGGTTTGGTTGCAGAATTATCACTCCACAACCAGTCTTTATTCGCCGACAGCAGTTGCTGCCTTGGCTTGCATATCGCTTTTCCAGAGTCGCTTCTGTGCTCGGTAAGCTAGGAGGGCAAGTGCTACAGTGCCACAAACCGCGACATAGGGCAAGGCCCCTTTGAGCGGCCGGACGCCAAACCTCACCAGCAGACCGTTAATAATAATGAGCGCCAGGCGCAGTTCAGTCGGACCAAAAACAGAAAAGCTGACCCTGAATTCTTCGGTCGCCGCCAGCATCAGAAACGTGTGAAACATGAATGCGCTGAACACGCATAGCACCAGCATGATGTTAAAGACCGCCCGCTGCGGCAACAGGAACGAGTAACCGATCAGGATCGAACAGAGGAAGCCAAAGTCAAACAGATGGTCCATGTAAAAGCCCCACTTGCGCAGCCCCGTGTCACGGAATTTGCCCAGCTTGCCGTCGAAATGATCGGTGAAGTAGTGCAGCACGATCATCAGATTGGCCATCCACAGCCAACGCAGCTCCCGCGCGGCCAGATAGCCGGACACGACAATTAGGATCGACCAGACAGGAGTCAGCAGCGTTAGGTGATAGGTTTCCAGCCAACGCGGAATGCGCGGCAGCACAAACCTCGCCAGCCGGCGTTCGAGCGGCACCAGCAATCCCGTGTTGGTCTTCCCTGCCCCGGCAAATTCCTGCTTGCCGTAAACGCGAGTTGACCAATCGGCCTCGGCCTTTGATAAAACGCCTGCGTCTAATTCTCTCTGCATTTCATTCACCCTTTTCAAAACAACCGACCCATGCGGTCAGTACCGGGAGCGGTAGCGACCGAGCCTGGACTCAAACATGGAAGTTGCGACGACCAGAGCGAAAAGAGTTGATTGGCGGCATCCGCTCACTCCCGAATCCCCAACCGGCAACAAAGCAGTCTTGAATGAGCAAGCGCCGAGCCACAGGTGGGACGTAAGACTTCGGATGGACCTCTGCGCACGTAGGCGGGAACGAAAGCTCGCGGAGCGCGCGCAAGCATAAAGCCTGGTATGGAATCCCAGGATTGGAAATACAAGAGAGGCAGAGCCCGTGAAACGGGCGACAGCAGATAGCGAAGCGCCGGTGCGGTAAAGCTTAGACTGTCGTGGGCTGTCGCCCGCTTCGCGGGCCCGGTCGTGTTTCTCGACGTGACCTGGGGTTCCGCTGCGCTGCACCCCAGGCTTTATGCCGCCACCCGCTCCGCGGGTTCATGAGGTAAGCATTAACGCACGACTCCAAGTGTAATACTTTTCCGGCATGTCGCAGCCGCTCTCACATGAATCCAGGTGAGGGCTCATCTAATTATTCAGTTAGCATTAAGAAGCAACGACGAGCTGGTGTGAATTGCTGACCTACGGAAGACGTCTTAGCGGTTCTCGGCTCTTGCTAGTCCATATCCACAGACTGAAGTCTGTGCCACTAAATAAAAACCACGGACTGCGAGCTGGGGATGTCGAAACGCTTACGGCAGGAACGGCAGGCGAGCATATCGTCTATGCGCACCATGTAGTCGCGCGAATTCTGAAATTGCCGTTTGTCCTGTTCGCTGGCGCCGCGCGGAGGTTGTGGCTTTTTGGTGCGCTTTAGCCAACGGATTTCGTAATCGTTGCGTGCCCGACAATGCGGGCAGCTGAAACTAGCGGTCTTTGATTCCTGTTTCTCATTAAAAAAATCGCGTTCATTCATAAGCTAATCAACTTGCCGCCGCTACCTGGCGGTGCAGCAATCTTTCAATAGAAGTTACCAGACGATTCGGATCAATAGGCTTTGTTTCATTTGGCTCATACGCATCAGCGCCAGCGGAAAGAGCCAGCGTTGGTTCGCCCGTACCCCACTCAGCCATGATCAGAATTAAGATACCAGCTAACTGCGGCGTAGCGCGAACACGCTTGATAAATTCAATACTGTCGCAGGCCAGTTGGATGCTCTCGATCACAATCAACTCAAATTTCGAATTGAGCAGCCGAGCGTAGGCTTCAGCAAAACTCGGAGCGTCGACGGTCTCAAAGTCCGGACGCGCAAGCGCTTGATGCGTGGCGCCCTGCTGATCGTCACGGTCGGTTACTATTAGGATTCGAGTTGCTTGCGTCATTGCCTTGCGGAACCCCGGAAAGATGCGGGCAGGATGCCCGGGAGCCGCAGGCACGGATGCCTGCGCTCCTGGATGCGCTCCTACTGTTCGCAAAGATCTCTTAGGTACTGGAAACTATAAATGCCCGTCTCGTGACCGTCGCTCCAACGAAAGTTCAAAGCGTAGCGGCCTACGATGTTGAGATCGCTAATCTCAAGTTCGTCGGAAATCACTTCCGGTTTCAAGGTTCGCTGTCCCGTCCATTCATTCACGCACTGTGCGCAGGGGCATACACGTCGCAATGCGGCAGCGTTGTAGTCGCAAACTCGATCATCAGCCCAGGTGATTCGCAGTTGCGTATTGCTCTCTTGCGAGATCTCGCGCGGCTCGATTGCCTGCCGTCTTTGTGCGATGTCAACCATTCTGAATACTTTGTTACCGTTTCGAGGGATTCAAGCCGGCGGGCGGTAGCCCGCCTCTAAACTGAGCGATCCCGGTTCTGCCCGCTGATCGCCAGCAATGCCGCCTCGATGGCTTCGGCTTTTATCTGCCCGTGTGAAGCCGTCCACAGAACTTGCCGACCGCGGATGATAAAAACCTGCGGAGTCTCATGGACGACGCCCGTTCGCGTCTCGATCTCATTCGAAACGTCGCGCGCCTGCTGCACGATTATCAGGCCGATGGGCAAGTCGATTCGGGACATCTCCGCATGCGCCCTGGCGCTGATGCCGCATAAGTTGCTGTGTTTGAAGACCAGCGCCGGAGAGCCGTTTGACTGTGCCAGGAAACGGTCCAAAGACTCCGTGTCCGGAAGTTCGACGAAGCCATTCGCGGGGGCTGAAGTTGGTTGATTCATGACCTGCTCATCTTAGCCGACCGGACAACGTTCTAACAAAGGCCGAGCACCGGCGAGGTACTCAGTTCAGTTTGTTTGTGGCACGTGCATCTTGCGCGTTTTTCCACGGGCGGGACGCCCGTGCCACCCGGGGAAGACAACGCATTGACACTGGCTGCGATCAGGCTTAGGCTCAGGCTCACTACAAACCTGGTTCGGAGTTGACATGAAAATTGTAACCCCTCTTTCGAAGTCGATCCTCCTTCTGATCGTTTCCGCCCTTCTGTTTAGCTCGGCGCCACTTAACTCGCGCGCCCAAAAACGTGGCGGAGGTCCGCAGAAATCGGCCAGCCGCGCCGCCGGGTTGGTTGACGAAGCCGACAAGATGGCGGATGAAAAGAAATGGCCGGAAGCGATTGACGCGTACAAGCTCGCCATTCGCCTGGACGCGAACTATGCGCCGGCTTACGGCGGTTTGGGCGATGCATACTTCAATAGCGGCAACTCGGAACAAGCGCTGGTCGCTTACAAGGAGCAAGTGAGGCTGGCGCCAAATGACGCGACGGCACAGTACGATCTTGGTTACTTCTATAACGCGATGGGTCGTCACGGTGAGGCTTTTGCTCCGCTGGTGAAGGCTACCAGCCTGGATCCCAACTTTGCCGAAGCTTACTACGGTATTGGTTACGCATATCTGAGGGGCGCAGAGTTTGAAAAGTCGATCAGCTTTCTGAAGAGCGCGGCCCGGATTAAGCCTGACTATGGTGAGGCGTATTACGGTCTGGGTCAGGCGTATGCGCGGCTCGGCAAAGCCGATCTGGCTAACGAGCAACTGAAGAAGCTAAACACGATCGATCCAAAGCTGGCGCGCAAATTGGAGAAGGAGATTCAGACGGCGTTAGCTGCTGCGTCCACAGCTTCAAACCAGACAACATCACCCACCACCCCCGCGCCGCAAACGCAGGAACAAGCGGCTGAGAAACCCGCCGCGCGTCTGGTGGAAAACGTTAAGGCGGCGCCGACGCAATCGTCGCCCGGCACCCCTAACGTCGTGGCGCGAACTCCGGCGCCATCGGCACCTGCGACAACCGAACCGGTTTCGCGACAATTGCAGCAACTACCGCCGCCGTCTCAGACGCAGCCGGCAACTTCTACTCCATCGTCGTCCGCCGCTGCCCCGGTTTCGCAAGGCGATCAGATCAGCGCCCTACCGGTGAGCGCCAAGCGTTGGGCTTTGGTGATCGGCGTCGACAAGTATACGGACCCTCAGATTAGCCCACTCAAAGGCTCAGATAACGACGCACGTTTGATCGCGAATGCGCTCGTGCGTTATGCAGGCTTTCCACAGGATCAGGTGATCCTGCTCTCGACCGATCAACCGACCGAGCGGCAGCCGACGCGGGTAAATATTTTGCGCCGTTTGTCTAATCTCAGCACCGCGGTTCCCAAAGATGGTCTCTTGCTGGTTTCCTTCGCTGGTCACGGAATGGAACGAAGCGGGCAGGCTTTTCTCTTGCCGTCCGACGCACAGATCAGCGATCAGATTTCCTTCCTGGAAGAAACCGCGATCAGCATGAATCGCGTCAAAGAGCGAATCAAGGAAACCGGTGTAGGACAGGTCGTCGTACTTTTGGACGCCTGCCGCAACGATCCTGGTGGGCGCGCTGATGCGCCTAATCCTTTGAGTAATGCATATACGAACGCTTTCAATTTCGATACTCGCAACCGCGAGGTCCAGGCGTTTGCCACCGTCTATGCCACCGGCATCGGCCAGCGCGCTTACGAATATACGGAAAAGAAGCAGGGCTATTTCAGTTGGGCCGTAGTCGAAGGGTTGAAAGGCGGCGCCGCGAACGAGAAGGGCGAAGTTACTCTCTCGCAGTTGGTGAAGTACGTTCAGGATACGGTGCCCAAGCGCCTGGCCATCGATCTGGGCTCGACCAAGCAGCAAAAGCCTTTCGCCGTGATCGAAGGTTATCGCGCCGACGAACTGGTGGTCGCCGTAACCAATTCCGCGACGAACGCTGCCAACAATTCAACCCCAAATGTAGCCATGGTTGATCCGGCCGCGATCGAGTTGAGTTTCTGGGAGAGCATCAAGAACAGTAACAACCCGGATGACTTCAAGGCTTATCTCGATAAGTATCCGGACGGCCAATTCGCCGTACTCGCAAAGTCGCGAGCGCAACCGGCGAGATCGATGGGCGGCAACACCTCGGGAGACTCGCTCGAGATGACTTATTGGAACGCCATCAAGGACAGCCGGAACCCTTCGGACTTTAGAGCCTATGTAAGCAAGTTTCCCAACGGTCTGTTTGTTGAAATCGCAAACGGCCGGGTGGCCATGATGGAAGGTGAGGCCCGCGAAAAAGAGAAGGCGAAAGTGGCTGCCGATGAAAGTGAACGCGCCCGCAACTCACATCTGTTCGCGGTTAAGGACGCCTCAGGCGCAGAGGGCACGCTGACGGTGACTCCGGGCACCCTTTCATTCGAGCCGAAGAAGGAAAATCAAAAGAAGAATGTGATCATTCAATGCTCTGAGATCAAGCGCGTCGAACCAGGCCAATCAGCTTTTGTGCTGCCCCACGTGAACCTGTTCCTTAACGCCGGCGGCGGCAAAGCGGGTCAGATGATGTTCTATACGGGCACACCCGCCAGCGGCGGAATCTTCACCCCGGTTAAGCCGGCCACGAACATAACCGCCGATGTAATTAACTCGATAATCGAAGCGTGTAGAATGGCGCGCATAAACAAATAAACCGATAGATCTCTCACCGATCAACCTCGTAACTTGTGACTTTCAAGGATCAATCCGAGACGGTGACGCCTGGACCGGCTACAGACGACGACACTCAGAGTGTGCCTGCCGATCTCTCAGCACCGACGATCACTGTCGATCCAGGCGAAGGCGCGCCTGCGCTTAATGAAACTTCGTTGCCGCCGCTGCCGAGCCTGATCGGCATCACTCTCGATAGCCGCTATTTTATTCAAAAGGAACTGGGACAGGGCGGCGTCGGCGCAGTGTATCTGGCCCATGATCGAAAGCTGCATGACAAGCCGGTGGTAATCAAAGTCCTGCTCGAGAAGTCTCTGCAGAACTCCTGGGTGGTGCAAAAGTTCCAACAGGAGAAGGAAGCGCTGGCGCGGGTCGACCATCCCGGAGTGGTCGGCATCCTCGATAACGGCGAACTCCCCGACAGCAAACCTTATCTCGTCATGCAATTCATCGACGGCGTAACGCTGCGCTCTCTGATCAAGCCTGAAGGAATCCCGCTCGAACGCGCCGCTGATTTGATAAAGCAGATCGGCAGAGCGCTGGCGGCAGCCCATGATAAGGG
>Ga0137401_10000190_pt1 | contig 21776 bp, 25 predicted proteins | sample CZOMad1_1_16fung_FD_108286 | JGI IMG/M metagenome (GOLD analysis project Ga0137401, IMG submission 108286) | Vadose zone soil fungal communities from Angelo Coast Range Reserve, California, USA - CZOMad1_1_16fungal (Illumina Assembly) | ecosystem: Environmental > Terrestrial > Soil > Vadose...
ATCAACATGACTTTGGCGTAGCTCAGATCGAAGATGGCCTTCAAGTGGGGCACAAGAATATCGTTGAGCACGGTGACGAACCCCCACATGAAGAAGAGGCTTGTCACGATAGCGAGCGCGCCCGTGTACGTGGTTGAGTTTTCGCTCGTTCTGCCTGAACTGCTCACACTTACATTTACCATCGATAGGTCACGTCCTTGTTGCGCAGGATAATGACACAGTTGCCCAGGATACAAAACCCTCCCTGCGTAGTTCTGGTGTGCTGGCCAAGATGTCAAGAGAACCATCGGAATCGTCATTCTGCTGGCGAATGGTGCGAAACAGTCCTCGCAAAGTATGCATTTTAGCTGTGGCAAGATTCACGAAAGATTTTGTAATATGCCTGCAATCGCGGGAGTGGCCTAACCCCTTGTGTTTTCTGCGGGTAGCGCAAATGTGCTCTATTCATATTAAGCCTCGCTATATTCGGGCAATTGTATTCTTATGCGCACCATTGACACACCGCGAGCCGCACCGTAGCATCGCTTTCACCGGCCGCAATTCTCCCTTAAAAGCGCGCTGGAAGAGAGGCCTCTCATGAGCCTTCGCGACTTCATCGCCAAACAGTGGATCGACGTCATCGAATGGGTTGAGCCGGAAGAGGGCATCCTGGCCTACCGCTATCCCATGCAGGATCGCGAAATCCAGAACGGCGGCAAGCTGACCGTTCGCGATTCGCAAGCTGCCGTTTTCGTGAATGAAGGGAAAGTTGCCGACGTCTTTGGCCCGGGACTCTACACCCTCAATACGCAAACGCTGCCCATTCTGACCTATCTGAAGAACTGGGACAAAGCGTTCAAGTCGCCCTTCAAGTCCGACGTTTATTTTTTCTCCGCGCGCATTCAGACCGACCAGCACTGGGGTACGCAGAATCCCATCTCTATCCGCGATAAGGAATTCGGCGCCATCCGGCTTCGCGGCTTCGGCATTTACTCGTACCACTTGAGCGATGCGAAATCCTTCTACAGCAAGATCAGCGGCACTCGCGACATTTATCGAGTGGCCGATCTCGAAGGACAGTTGCGCAACACCATCATCGCCAAAATGACCGATGCCTTCGCCGCCAGCCAGGTCCCCTTCCTCGATATGGCCGCCAACCAGGGCGCGCTCGCCGAAAAGATCAGCGAGACCCTCAAACCGTCCTTCACGGAATACGGGCTCACCCTGGACAGTTTCGTGGTCGAAAATCTTTCGCTCCCGGAGGAGCTGCAGAAGGTACTCGACCAGCGCATCAGCATGAACGTGCTCGGCGACATGGGCAAGTTCACGCAATATCAGGTGGCTCAGGCCATCCCCATCGCCGCCGGAAATGAAGGCGGAGGCGCGGTAGGGATGGGCGCGGGTCTAGGAGCGGGCGTGGCCATGGGACAGGCGATGATGGATGCTGTGAAGAAATCAACGTCCGCGCCGGCCGGTGGAGCTGCACCCGCTGCGGCCGGAACTCCCGCTGCCGAGACAAAATTCTGCAGCGAGTGCGGCAAGCCCATCTTGCGCAGCGCCAAATTCTGTCCGGAATGTGGAAAGCCCCAGGTGTAACGCCGCCTGCCATGAGCGGAATCGAATGGGTTGTCGAAGCCTTCGGATGCTCATCACAACCGTTGCGTGAGCTCACCGTCTTACAAGATTTATTCGACAACATCATCCGTGAGATGAAACTCCGGCCCGTCGGCGAAACGCAGTGGCATCAGTTTTCCGGCACCGGAGGCATCACCGGCCTTTGCCTTCTCGCGGAGTCCCACCTCGCCTGTCACACGTTTCCGGAGCACGGCTCGCTGTGCCTCAATCTCTTTTGTTGTGTTCCGCGGGCTGAGTGGGATTTCGAAACGGTTCTCCGGCAATTCTTCGATGCGGATTCCGTTTCAGTCCGCCGCCTACAGAGGCCCTACGAATCCAAATGGAAGCAGGCCGCCAATGATTGAGGCGCAATCCCTTGCCGCCGGCATGCTGGATCGCTCCCGATGACCCAGCCTGTTGCCAACTGCCCGAATTGCGGCGCCAAAATCGTTTTTCTCTGGTCCAGCAGCGTGCAGACTGTTTGTGAATATTGCAAGAGCATCCTTGTCCGCACGGATGTGGACCTGAAAAAAGTCGGCCAGGTGGCCGATCTTCCGCCGGATAGTTCGCCCATTCAAATCAATACCGAAGGTAAGTACGGTAACAAGGCGTTCGTTGTGGTCGGCCGCATCCTTTATGAGTACGATCAGGGCGGCTGGAACGAGTGGCACGTCATGATGAACGATGGCACGAGCGCCTGGCTTTCCGACGCGCAAAGTGAATACGCTGTGTCGTTCTCTTCGAAGGCGCCGAATCTTCCTCCTGTAGAGCAAGTCCAGGTGGGCGAGCAATTCACGTGGAACAACCAGCCCTACACCGTGAGCGTGATCACGCCCGCACACTATCGTGGTGTCGAGGGCGAACTGCCTTTTCAGTATTGGGACAAGACGGATGTCACCTTCGTAGACCTGCGCACGGAATCCGGGAAATTCGCTACGCTCGATTACAGCGATCCCGAAGCGGCCTTGTATCTTGGTGAGTTCGTGGAATTCGACGATCTTAAATTGAAAAATCTCCGCAGTTTCGAGGGCTGGTGATGAGCGCGGGCATTCCACCACTCTCCGCATCGCCGAAGCCGCAAGTGAAGGGGCTGAATTGTCCGAAGTGCGGCGCGGCCATTGTGTTGCGTTCGTTCGGCCAGGCCCAGACCGTCGTTTGCGCGAGTTGCCATTGCATTCTAGACGCCAAAGATCCCAATCTCGCCATTCTTCAGCAATTCGAGGCCATTACCCACGACGTCAAGCCGCTCATTCCTCTCGGAACGCGTGGAAAGCTCCGCGACACGGACTACGAGGTTGTCGGGTTCCAGCGGCGTCATTGCAAGATTGAGGGGATCAATTATTACTGGCACGAATACGTTCTTTTCAATCCTTACAAGGGCATTCGCTACCTCAGCGAATACAACGGCCATTGGAACGACATCAGCATTTGCAAGACTCTGCCCAGCGTGGAACACGCCTTCCTTAATAGTCCCGGCGCGTCCGCCAACTATCTTGGCGAGAGCTACAAACATTTTCAGACCGCGGACGCCGACACGGACTTCGTCCTCGGCGAATTCCCTTGGCAGGTCCGCGTGGGCGAGCACGCTGTCGTCACCGATTTCGTCCATCCGCCGCGCATTCTCTCCAGTGAGAAAATGGCCAACGAAGTCACCTGGTCCATCGGCGAGTACATGTATGGCCGTGAAATCTGGGAATGTTTCAAGCTTCCCGGTACGCCACCCGAGCCGATGGGGATCTTCGCAAACCAGCCTTCCCCCGTCACAACTAACGTCACCGGAGTATGGATCACTTTCGCCGCGTTCGCCGTCTTCCTCCTGGCGCTGATGGCCGCATTCGACATGAGCGCGAAGAAAGAGCCGGTTCTCCAGCAAACCTATCAATACAGTCGCGCTGACGCAAAAACCGAGCCTTCGTTTGTCAGTGACGAATTCGCGCTCGGCGGCGCTACTGCGACCGTGCAAGTGAAAACCTACGCTCCGGTCGACAACCATTGGATCTATCTGAACTATGCGCTCATTAATCTGGACACCGGACAAGCCTGGGACTTCGGCCGTGAAGTGAGCTATTACCACGGCTACGACAGCGATGGTTCCTGGACCGAAGGGAAGCAGACTGATTCTGTGGTGATTCCTAGCGTCCCTGCCGGTCGCTATTATCTGCGCATTGAACCGGAGACTGATCCTTCGTTGCCCCGCATTGCCTACACCGTCGACGTGATCCGCGACGTGCCGGTGTTCGGAATTTACGGCATCGCTTTTGCCGCTTTGCTCTTGCCTGCCCTGGTCATCTCCTGGCGGGCCTACACTTTTGAGCGCTCGCGCTGGTCAGAAAGCGATCACCCGCCTATGCAATTGTCCAGCAGCTCGGGAGACGATGAATAATGTTCCGAAAATTCTATCTTCTTTACGGATTACTGACTCTAAGTACCGCCGCTTTCGGCCAATACCGTGGCTGGAGCCTCGACACTGTCAATCAGTTGAAGAACGTTCCGAAGTCCGTCCGCGATAATCCTGGCTCGTACCGAACCGTTTACGCCGGCTATCACCATTACACAGGAGGCAAATAAGATGAACCTTGTTCCGCTCGGCAACATCGTCGCTGCACTGGTCTTCGCGTTTGTCGGAATCTTTATCTTCGTCATCGCGTTCATGGTGATGGACAAGCTCACGCCTTATCATCTTTGGAAAGAGATCGTGCAAGAGCACAATACGGCTCTTGCCATTCTCGTTGGAGCTATGTCTCTCGGCATCTGCATCATTATTGCTGCGGCGATTCATTAGCCCATGGGCATCTTGGTGTTCATTTCTGTGCTGCTGGTGGCGGCTTGCGGCCTCATCTACGAGCTTGTCGCCGGCACGCTCGCCAGCTACCTCGTCGGAGACAGCGTCTTCCAATTCTCTACCATTATTGGAACTTATCTTTTCGCGATGGGCATCGGCAGCGCTCTCTCTCGTTTCATCAATCGCGGCCTCGCGAACCGTTTCGTGTGGATTGAGCTTCTCCTTGGCGTGGTCGGCGGCTTTTCTTCCGCGCTGCTGATGCTCGCGTTTGCCTTCACGCAGGGGTTCGAATTGATTCTGTACGCGCTCGTCGTTGTGATGGGTGTTCTGGTGGGACTGGAAATCCCGTTGCTGATGCGCATCGTCAAGGACCGCTATCAGTTCCGAGACGTAATCGCACATGTTCTCACCTTCGATTACCTCGGTGCACTCGGAGCTTCGCTTCTGTTCCCCATTTTGCTGGTGCCGCGCCTCGGCTTGGTGCGCTCCGCGATGCTCTTTGGCTTGATCAACGCCGCCGTCGCCCTCTGGAGCACCTTCCTATTCGCCAATCAGCTCTCTCACACGCGCGGATTGAGGGTGGCGTGTCTAGTAGTCTTATTTGGACTAGGCGCGGGGCTTGCCGAAGCGAAGCAGATTACCGCCACCGCGGAAGACAACATCTACGCCGATGAGATTATTTTTGCTCGCGACACCCGTTACCAGCATCTCGTCCTCACGCGTTTCAAGGACGACCTCCGCCTTTTTCTCAACAGTCATCTGCAATTCAGCTCACGCGATGAATACCGCTACCACGAAGCGCTTGTCCATCCCGGACTCGCCGCCATCCCTGCTCCTCGCCGCGTCCTGATTCTTGGCGGTGGCGATGGCCTCGCCGTCCGTGAAATCCTGAAGTATCCTCAGGTCGAGAGCATCACGCTTGTCGATCTCGATCCTGAAATGACCAGAATTTTTTCTTCGAATCCCATGCTGACGAAACTCAATGACAAGTCGCTGCTTTCTTCGCGCGTGCATGTCATCAACGCCGATGCGTTTCCCTGGATCGATTCGAACACCGACAATTTCGATTTCATCGTCATCGATTTTCCCGACCCCACGAACTACTCGCTCGGCAAGCTTTACACAACCGCCTTTTACCGCGCCGTAGCGCGCCACCTGAGCGCGCAAGGCTTTGTGGTGGTGCAAAGCACGTCGCCCATGTTTGCTCGCGACTCCTTCTGGTGCATCACGCAAACGCTGAAGCAAGCTGGCTTGCAAACCTATCCCTACCACGTTTACGTCCCCTCATTCGGCGAATGGGGTTTTGTTCTGGCCGGCACGCATGAGTACGTTCCGCCCAAATCGCTCCCTGCCGGGTTGCGTTTCGTCAGCGTGGATGGCCTTCCCACGTTTTTTCAGTTTCCGCCCGACATGGCCCCTATCCCCATGCCAGCCAACCAGCTCAACAGCCAGATTCTCGTCCGCACTTACGAAAACGACTGGAAGGACATCAGTCATTGAAGCTGGGCCGCCGCAAGTTCCTCGGTCTCGGCAGCGCGGCGCTGGTCGGCCTTTCCCTCAAAAGTGAAAAAAAGATTGAAGGAGGGTTCGTCAACGATTCTTTCCAGATGGGTCATCTCCTGCGTGACCGCGCAGCCTTTCCCGCTCCCAAGCGCATCGAAAAAGTTCCGGTTGTCATTGTAGGCGGCGGAATCGCAGGTCTAAGCGCCGCTTGGCGTCTTCGCAAGCGCGGCTTCACGGACTTTGTCCTTCTCGAAATGAATCAAGAGCCCGGCGGCAACGCCCGCTGGGGCGAGAACGAAATCACAGCTTATCCCTGGGCCGCTCATTACGTGCCTGTCCCCGGTCCGAAGGCAGTCTACGTCCGCGAACTCTTCGAGGATCTCGGAGTCTTGAAAAACGGGCAATGGGAGGAGCGCTACCTCGCATTCACGCCACAGGAGCGCTTGTTTCTCTACGGCCGTTGGCAGGAAGGCATCGAGCCCGCTGTCGGCCTCAAGCAAAAAGACCGCGACCAGTTTCAACGCCTAGAGAATCTCTTCAGCGAATTTCGCAGGAGCGGTTCCTTCACCGTTCCTCTCGAACTTGGCCTCTCTTCAAAATTTCAGGACCTTGATCGCCTCTCCTTTTCCGATTGGCTCCGTCAACAAGGCTTCGATTCCCGTCTTCTGCACTGGTACATGAACTATGCCTGCCGCGACGATTACGGCGCGCTCTCGAGCGACACTTCCGCCTGGGCCGGCATCCACTATTTCTCCTCTCGCGAGCCCGAAGAAAAGGGCCCGCTCACCTGGCCCGAAGGCAATGGCTGGATTACCCGCCGCCTCCTCGAACGCGTCGGCGCAAACATTCGCACCAGCCAGATGGTGCACCGCATCACGCAAACCCGCCGCGGAGCGAGCGTCTTCGCCGGCGATAGCGAATTTCAATGCGAATTCGTCATTTTCGCCGCCCCCACGTTTCTCGCTCCCTATCTCCTCGAAGATTTTCCCCCTCTCCACGATTTCGTCTATTCCCCGTGGCTCACCGCCAATCTCACGCTCGACCGTTATCCCGAATCCCGTGGCGCCGAGCCCTGCTGGGACACCGTCTTTCTCGATTCGCCTGCGCTCGGCTACGTCGACGCCATGCACCAAAGCCTGCGCACGCATGTCGACCGCACCGTCTGGACGTTTTACTGGGCCCTCGCTGAAGGCGCTCCGGCGCAAAACCGCCAGCTTCTCCTCGAAAAAGACTGGACGTATTGGAAAGAAGCCATTCTCCACGACCTCGAACGCGTTCACTCTGACATTCGTCGGTGTGTCTCCCGCATCGACATTATGCGCATGGGTCACGCCATGATTCGTCCTGCCGTCGGCGCGATTTTCTCCGAAGAGCGCCGCCGCCTGAAGCGTCTGAATGACCGAATCCTCTTGGGGAACTCCGATCTCAGCGGGATTTCCATTTTTGAGGAAGCCCAATACTACGGCGTCGAAGCCGCACAAAAAGTGCTCAAAAAACTCCACGGTAGGCAGGAGCAAGCCGCGAAACAGAACTTTCGTCTGTAACCTTCTCTTGCGAAAGGACTCCCATGTACAGCAAACGGAAGACCTGCTCGCCCGAAGCCCTGAAAAAAAATTAAGAGGTCCCCGGGCCAGGTTCCAGCATCAAAATAAAAGGAATATAAGTAGAATGATCGCAAAGCCGAAACGCCACAGGGGATCGAGAGGATAGAGATGTTTATCCGCAAAGCGCCAGATTTGACCTACGCTGACGTTACCCCCAAGTCCGTCTACCTCGATCGCCGCAAATTCCTACAGGCCATGGGCATTGTTGGCGCCACCGCCGTAGCCGGGAAAGGCCTCTTTGAATTGACCTGGCCGTCGCAAACCGCGCTTGCCGCGACGAAGTTCACCGGTCTCGTGAAGAGCCCCTTCAGCACCACCGAAAAGGAAAGCACATTCAACGACGTGACCCATTACAACAACTTCTACGAATTCGGCACCGATAAAGGCGATCCCGCCAAAAATTCCCAGAATTTCAAGACTTCGCCCTGGACCGTCTCCGTCGAAGGTGATGTGAAAACCCCTCGCAAATTCACCATGGATGAAATCCTGAAGCTCGCTCCGCTCGAAGAACGCATCTACCGCCATCGTTGCGTGGAGCGCTGGTCCATCGTTGTGCCTTGGATCGGTTTTTCCTTCAACGTTCTCGCAAAGCTCGCCGATCCCACACCAAAAGCTCGCTACGTGGCGTTTGAATCGTTCTATGACGCCCGCCAGATGCCCCAGGCAAAGTATGGCGGCATCGATTTTCCCTATGTCGAAGGCCTTCGTCTCGATGAAGCCATGAATCCTCTGGCTCTTCTTTGCGTCGGCATGTACGGCGAAACTCTTCCCCCTCAGGATGGCGCGCCGGTTCGCATGATCGTCCCTTGGAAGTACGGCTATAAGAGCATCAAATCGTTGGTGAAAATCCGCTTCCAGGAAAAAGAACCTCCCACCACGTGGAATCGCTACTCTTCCTCGGAATATGGTTTCTACTCCAACGTCAATCCCAATGTCGACCATCCCCGTTGGAGCCAGGCGAAGGAGCGTCGCCTCGGCGAAATCTTCACGCGGCCCACAGTGATCTTCAACGGCTACGGCGATCAAGTCGCCAGCATGTACAACGGAATGGATCTGAAGAAGTACCATTAAAGGTGGACATTCCGCGTGCGCGCACTTCTCATCAGCAAATGGACCAAAGTCGCCGTCTTTCTGATTTGCCTGATCCCCTTCGGCGATCTCATCTGGCGCATCCTCAGGAGCGATCTCGGCCCGAATCCCGTTGAATTCTTGCAGCACGCCACCGGCGATTGGACGTTGCGGTTTCTCGTCTTCACCCTTTGCATCACGCCCTTCCGCAAGCTCTTCAAGCTCCCGGACCTCATCCGTTTTCGCCGCATGCTCGGCCTATTCGCTTTTTTCTACGTCTCCCTCCACTTCCTCACCTATCTCGGACCGGATCAGTCCTTCGATCTCTCCGGGATGTGGAAAGACGTCGCCAAGCGCCCCTTCATCACCGTGGGCTTCGCGGCCTTCGTTTCACTGATTCCTTTAGCGATTACATCCACGGCGGCCTGGATTCGCCGTATCGGCGGCAAGCGCTGGCAAATGCTCCATCGCTTAATCTATTTTGCGGCTGTCTGCGGTGTGGTTCACTACTACTGGCTGGTCAAGTCCGATGTGCGCAAGCCAGTCTTTTACGGCGCGCTCGTCGGAATTCTTCTTCTTTGGAGATTGGGCGATTGGTTTTTCAAGCGCAGGAGCCAGGCGCCTGTCCGCTTGGCCGCCCCAAGCATCTCAATGAACGGCTGAAGAATTGTCTGCTGGCGCGGCGTCCTTGAAGTCCACTCCCCAGAAGCGCGGCGCGGGCGTAAGAAACTCCACTCCCACGCGCTGCCCTTTATCACCAAGATCTCCCAGGTAAACAACGCGGCATTCCTGCTCTTCCTGCGTTTCCGGGTTTGTAATCACCAGCATTTCGCCGTCATCCACCTCATGCTTAAGCAGCAGCAGTCCTCCATGCCCGCTGACGACCACGGTCTCGCACGTCTCGCGAAACTTCTTTCGGTTGTGCGCGCGGCCCTGTGCCTCTACACGCATCTTGTGAAAGACTCGCGAACTTCGCCGGGGTGAGGCCGCAGTGACTTCGCTCATGGCACCCATGTTCGACCGCCCCCGCCACACCGTCAACCTGTCCCCTCGGACAGGTGTTCCGCAGTCACAACTTGCGGGAGTCACTTCATGGATGCCGCTCCAGTGGAGTAAAGATTTCGCCGAGGCGTAGTATATCTATGAGGTCAATATGACCCACGCCGCCGACCAGCCGGAATGCTGGCCCGCTCTCGCGCTTGACTCCTGGAAAGACACGTATGCAACGCTGCACATGTGGACCCAAATCGTCGGCAAGGTCCGCCTGCGTGTGACGCCGGTCGTGAACCACTGGTGGAATGTCCCGTTGTACGTCACCGCTCGCGGTTTGACGACATCTCGTATCCCCTATGGCCAAAGGGCATTCGAACTCTGGTTTGACTTCATACAACATCAGCTTGTCCTGGAGACGAATGAAGGACTAGTGAAGACGCTCCCGCTGGAGCCGCGCTCAGTGGCAGAGTTCTACCAGAAATTTATGGAATTGCTTCGCTCGGCGCAAATTGAAATCAAAATCTGGAAAATGCCGGTCGAAATTCCCAATCCGATTCCTTTTGATCAGGATCGCGTGCACGCTTCCTACGACCGCGCGTCGGTCGAGAAATTCTGGCGCATCCTGTTGTCCGTGGACACGGTTTTCAACCAATTCAGGGCCAAATTCATCGGCAAGTCCAGCCCGGTGCACTTCTTCTGGGGAAGTTTTGATCTGGCGGTTACCCGGTTTTCCGGCCGCCGAGCCCCGGAGCGAACCGGCGCGGATGCCATAACTCGGGAAGCCTACTCCCACGAAGTAAGCAGTGTGGGCTTCTGGCCGGGCGGCAACATCCAGGGTGCGGCGTTCTACTCCTACGCAGCACCCGAGCCGCAAGGATTCAAAGACCAGCGTGTCCGTCCGGACGCCGCCTCTTACGACCGGCAGCTCGGCGAATTCCTTCTGATGTACGACGATGTGCGGAAGGCGGAGTCGCCCACGGCCGCACTGCTGGAGTTTTGCCAAAGCACCTATGAAGGCGCCGCGACGCTTGGCAACTGGGACCGCGCTGCGCTTGAAAGGTAGCGGAAGGCCGCGCGCGATTCTCCTCATTCCTACATGTGCAAGTCAGCTGACGTCTGATTAAACGCGATACGCGTACTATCAAGCCACGACTCAGGCCACGTCCCGCTCCGGGAAGATACGGGGCAAAACACCCCCAATCCCGTTTATGGATAGTTTCCGAGTTGCCGACCCGTAAGGTGGCCAGATCACTCAATAACAAGGGCGTTTGTCAGACGTTGAGACCTAGTAGGCGGTTTCCGTAAAGCAAATTAGTGGCTTGACAAGCTCGCGCGCCGCATCCCCACCCGCTGCAACGGCAGAACGCATTCCCCCGTGCCCAGGGCCACCAGCATCACGGCGCCCATGACAAAAAGGCCTATCACGGGAACGAGCATTAGAGCAGTTAGAAGTGCCGCGCCGGTTAGTCGCGCTCCGAGCCGGTTCCCCCTTCCCAGCAGCGAGCCGAGCCATTCGGCCACGACGGCAAGGCCAATCGCGAGAGCGAGCCAATAAGCGATGGGAATAAAGAAATAAAGAAAAAAGGCTAGCGGCGGGAAAAAGTAGAGTGACAGAGCCGCGAGGAAGAGGAGCGCCAACAGAAGGGCGAAGAGCAGAACGATAGAAAGTGCGATCCGAAGGGGCCGGCGCACAGCATTCTCAACGCGTTCACGAAGCGATCCCGACAGCAGCCAACCGCCACAGGCCGATGCCAAGAGCACGAAGAGAACAAAGATGGCGACGCCGCTGGCCGGCCATGACCGCTGTCCCGGGTAGAAAAAGCGGGGGTGACTGATGGCAAAAGCAGGATAGGTTTTCACGCCGGATTCGATGATGACCGAGCCGCCGATGGCAGACAAGGGGGGCGGAGTTACCCAGGAGCCTGCCAAGAGCGTAATGCTGCCGCCATTGACCTCGATGCCTTGGCCCACTGCTCCGCCATTCTCGACTGTCACGTCCCCCCAAAGGGCGGTTGCCCGCTGATAGATGAGGCCCTGCACGGTGATGGAGCAGAGCACGCAGGTGGCGTAGTTGACGCGTTGACCGCGCGCGATGACCAAATTCTGGAAATACTGAAACCGGTCTTCCGGCCCATCCGGTGGGAAGAAGACGTGACCGTTAAACTTAAACGAGAACTCGTACATGGGTGAGGCAAGGATCCAAATGGCCCAAGGCGAAGTCAGCGCCAGGAGGACAAGACAGGATGCCGTCCAACCAATCCACTGGAGAGCGGGCTGCCGATCCGTTGTCGCTCTAGACATATCGTGAATCATCGCGGCGAAGCAATAAAGAGGTGTTGCTCGCTGATCGCGTTGGCGTGCAAGGATATATGAAATAGAACTATGGCGCTATTGCCGACTGTCGGCAAATCGTTCTCACCCGTCAACGGGCTACTCAGTCACTCGGCTAAGTCCCGAAAAGTCGGCCGGTAGGACGTGATCTCCGCGCTTGGCATCGACTCTGGCCGGATTGCGGGGTAACCGTAAGCTACGCCCGGTGCCTCACGACCTTGCGTCAGAAACCCTGTCTGCTTGTGCGCAAAGCTGCGATGGCCCTAGAATAGAGCCGCGGCCACGGCTGGTCATTTGCAATTCCGCTTTCATTCCGCTGCCGCCAACATTCGCGCCAAGATTTGCGTATTCCTATTGAAAAAGGACTCCTGTCCCGTGAGGGCTTCTTATGAATCTTGCTGACTTTATTGATGGTCGCCGCGACCAGCATCTCGCTGAACTGTTTGAGTTTCTGCGCATTCCCAGCGTCAGTGCCAAGAGCGAGCATAAGCTGGATATAGAACGAGGCGCGAACTGGGTCGCCGGCAATCTCCGTGCCGCCGGTTTCAAAAACATTGAAATCGTCCCCACCGCCCTGCACCCACTCGTCTACGCGGAATCTTTGGAAGCCTCCGGCAAGCCCACCATTCTCTTCTACGGCCATTATGACGTGCAGCCCCCCGAGCCGCTCGATCTCTGGACTTCGCCTGCCTTCGAGCCCACTGTTCGCAACGGCAATCTCTTCGGCCGCGGTACTGCCGACGATAAGGGCCAGGTTCATATCCACTTGAAAGCTCTGGAATCCCTCCAGAAAGTAAACGGCAAGCTTCCGATCAACATGAAGATCCTCATCGAAGGCGAAGAGGAAGTCGGCAGCGTCAGCCTCTGGAACTTTGTCCAGAAAAACAAGGAAAAGCTAAAAGCCGACGCACTCGTCGTCTCCGACACTTCCATGCTGGGCAAAGGCGTCCCTTCCATTACCTACGGTTTGCGCGGCCTGAACTACTACCAGATCGAATTGACTGGCCCGGAGCGCGATCTCCACTCCGGCGTTTATGGCGGTGCCGTCCCCAATCCCCTCACCATCCTCGCCGAACTTTTTGCCAAGCTTCACGACAAGAATTTTCGTGTCACTGTCCCAGGCTTCTACGATTCGGTCGCAAAGGTACCGAATGCAGAACAGAAAGCTCTCAACGCCTTGCCCTGGAAGAAAAAAGATTTTGAGAAAGCCGTCGGCGCGCCCGGCTATTTCGGAGAAAAGGGTTTTACGACCGTTGAACGCCTTTGGACGCGTCCGACATTCGAATTGAACGGCATCTGGGGCGGCTACCAGGGCGAAGGCGCCAAGACCGTCATTCCATCAAAGGCGTTTGCCAAGTTTTCGACGCGCCTCGTCCCCAACCAGGATCCCCACAAGATCGCCAAGCTCGTGGAAAAACACATTCGCAAGCTTCTGCCCAAAACGGTCCATTGCAAATTCGAAGTCCTGAGTACCGGAAAACCGTGGGTCGCACCGTACCACAATCCAATTTTCAAGAAGGCCCAGTCTGCTTTGGAAAAAGGCTTCGGCAGGAAAGCCGTTTTCATTCGCGAAGGCGGTTCCATTCCTTTCGTAACGCAAATGCACGACACGTTTAAAGTCCCGTGCGTTTTGCTCGGTTTCGGCCTGCCCGACGAAAACGCGCACGCCCCCGACGAGCATATTGCCCTCGAAAACTATTTCGGCGGCATCAAGGCCATCGCCCACTTCTACGCCGACCTCGCTACTCTCTAGGCGTATTCTCGTTGTGGGCGTCTCCCGCGTCGGCCGAAGTTCCGCGGCAATTCGTTCTGCCCAGACTGTTTCGAATGGGGAATTGCCCGTCAATTCAACACCTTGGAGGTGCTCCACCACCATTCGAATCGATCGTAACCCGCTGTTTTAGCGGTGATTTCCACACATCCTCAATAAAATCCGCATTTTTCCGGCCGTTTTTGCGGTTTTTCCTTGCGTTCCGCCATTTCCTTGGCTATAGTCCCTTCCGGCCCGGGTTTTTCCGCAAATAAACAGGGGGTAGTCGGCTCGCGGCCTGCTTCGATTCGAATCGGAGTGAAAAGTAAATTCAGGAGGATAAGCATACTAGATGGCAGCCAAGCCACTCAGCAAGACCAAGGTTGTGGGACACATCGCCGAGAAAGTCGGCTCACCAAAGAAAACCGCCGCTCTCTTCTTTGAAGAGCTGTTCAAGCTCGCAGTGAAGGAAGCCAAGGGCGCAGCGGGCAAGTTCGTGATCCCGGGGATCGGCCGCGTTGTAAAAGCGCACCGCAAGGCGCGCATGGGCCGCAACCCACAGACCGGCGAAGCGATCAAGATCAAGGCGAAGACCGTGGTTCGCCTGCGCCCGTCGAAGGCGTTCAAAGACGCCATCCTGAAGTAGGCGCAGTTTAATTTCAATTTGAGTTTGGGCCCCCGGCGGCTTGAGCGATCAAGCTTTCGGGGGCTTTTCTCTTTTGCAACCGCCTAAAGGGTTTTTACGTAGGCGACGACGTCTTTGATTTGTTGAGGCCCCAGGGTTTCCTTCATACCGGGCATCAGCGAGTCGCCGTTTTCAATCCACGTCGTCAAGGCTTCCGTCGTGACTTTGTTACCGTTGACGGTAAAAGTTCCGCGCTTGGAAAGTCCTTTGAGTCCCGGCCCGATTTTCTTCGCGTCGCTGTCCGCGAAATGGCACATCGCGCATTTCTTCTCGAACACTTCCTTGCCGCGCGCCACGGAGCCCGCCGCGGCGTGACTCGAAGTCTTCTTCGGTGGCGTTTTTTCCGGTTGATCCTGCGCCACGAGCGCTCCGGCCACCGCCAGAGTTGCGATCCCAAGAACCAGATAATTCCGCTTCACGATGCCCCCTCGTTTACTGAAGTCGTTGCCGCCAAATGCTGAAGCCACGATGGAACAAAGCTATTCTCTCCGTTTGCGCCTGCAATTTCCACTTCTTCTGCCGTCGTCCTACCGCCGGGCCCGTCACAAGGTACAGGTTCCTCCCTTGCACCTTCGGAACTTTCGTACTTTTGACCCTTGCAAAACCGTGTGCTAACTATGTGTCCATGAGCATGGAAACCCTCTCCCGTGCATGGGAAGTTCTGCAAGACGCTTATCAAGCACAGATGGAAGGCGACTATGACCGCGCCGTCGAGCTGTATCAATCGTCATTGGAGCTGCATCCCACGGCCGAGGCGCACACCTTTCTCGGCTGGACCTATCATTTCCAGGGCCGCGTTGAAGAGGCCATTGTCGAATGCAAACGCGCCATCGAGATCGATCCAGAATTCGGCAATCCTTACAACGACATCGGCGCTTACCTGATCGAGCTGGGCCGCTTCGAGGAAGCGATTCCCTGGCTGGAACGCGCCACGGAAGCGCGCCGCTACGAACCACGACACTTTCCGCATTACAACCTGGGCCGCGCGTATCTCGGAAAAGAGATGTACAGCCACGCGATGCGCTGCTTCCAGGAAGCGCTGGAAATCGAGCCGCGCTATTCGCTGGCGAAGCAGGCGCTCGACTCGCTTCGCCGCATGGTGAATTAAAGACTAGTAATCAGTCATCAGATCTCAGTAAAACCAACCTCCATTCTCTAACGCAAATCGAAGTCATGACGATGCTTCCTGCCCTGAAGGCTTGACGATCCGGTCGTAAATCCAAAGCAACAGGGCAGTCAGGACGCCGACCCCGGAAATGACCCACCAGACGCGCTGAGGCTGATGCGCTACTTCGCCGAGTTGGTGCATGACGCGGCCGCCGAACCATCCTCCGAGAAGCGAGCCGATACCGATGGGCAAAAATGCAAAGCCCATGTGCGTGCCTTGCTGGCCGGGAGGCGCGAGGCGCGAAATATATTCGTAGTAGCGGGGCGCCTGAATCATTTCGCCGAGAGCGAGAACGAAAATGGAGAGGACCGCGCCGAGGATGGTGGGCTGAAACGCCAGGATCAGCCAGGAAAGAGAAGTGATGAGCGTGCCAAGAATGACACACTGGAATGCGGGCAGCTTGCGGATGAGGTAGTTGATGAGCACCGTGAGGCAAATGACAGAGAGGCCGTCGGTGATCAGGATGAGTTCGACGTCGGCGCCGGCGCTGATGTAGCCGTGAATGTAACCGGGGAGCGTGATGTACTGCTGCCAGAAGACAATCCAGTAGCCGGTGAAGATCAACAGAAAGAGCATGAATTTTGGATTGCCGAGAACGGTCAGGAAATTTCTCAACGTTTCTGAAACGCTGGGCGGCGGAGCGTCACCAAGTTTCTTCGGCTCGCGAAAGAAAATCAGCACGGCGAAGAACATCAGGAAAACGCTGAGGGCCGCGACGCGAAAAACATTCTCCACTCCGAGATGGCGGTGGGCCCAGGAAGCGACGTAGGGGCCGGAGGCGCCGCCGATATTCACCATGGTGTAGTAGATAGAGTAGCCGATGGAGCGGACGTTTTCCTTGGAAGCGCGCGCGGTCGTGCCGACCACACAAGGCTTTACCATGGAAATGCCCAGCGCGGGCAGAATCAGAATGAATCCCACAAAAAACACCGGCGGAATAGCGGCCCTGACCGGGGCGAGCCACGGCGCGCCGATGGAGCCGAGCAGAAAATAAGCGGCCGCAAGAATCAGGTAGGCCAGCGAGAGAGCGCGCCGGAAACCGAGACGGTCGGCGATCGCGCCGCCGAAAATCGCCAGGAACCAGACCATGCCGCCGAAGATGCCGGCCAGCGTGCCGGTTTGCTCCGTGGGAAAATTCAGCTTCTCGTGCAGATAGTTGGCTAGCGAAGCGAACGCACCGTAGTAAGAGAGACGCTCGAAGATCTCCGTGATGTTGGCGACCCAGAAGGGACGCTCGAAGCCGGCGCGGATCTCGTCGAGCCTCTGGCTAAAGCTCATGTCGCCTCCGGGGATGCGAGGCGGGATGATAGCAGAGTTGGAGGGTAGGGGTTGTCACGGTATATGTCAGGACCGAGCAAGTGGCGGGAGGAGGCGGGATTTTGCGGTAAATCGAGGGAATTGTTGTTATTGCGGCGCAAGGCCGCTGGGCGGCGCGCCGGATGCGAAGTTCAGGCTATTTGTCAGCCCGGCGCGGCACTTCCGTTGGACGGGGATTGAAAATAAACGAGATAGCGGCGCGCACTGCGAAATCCAGCGGAAGTCTGCGCCGCCACGCGCCGAGTGGAACGCAACCAATAGAAAACACAGGACTAATCCAACGGAAGTCCCGCTCCGCGCGAAAGGATCCAACGGAAGTCCTACGGAAGTGTCAACAACGAGGGCAGTTTTCGCTTCTGGCTTGAGCTACGCTTCGGGCAGTCTCATTGGCAGATCCCTTCCTGAGAAACACCTCTGACACAGACCCGCGCGGAACTCGGGAACGAGATCGCCGCGCCTCTCCCAGTGACCTTCGCACATGCCGGGGGGACATAGCGATTGCATCGCCTGATTCGCCGGCTTTGCTTCACGCCATCGCGCGAGAGAATGCCGGTCAATCAGCCAGAAACCGTTCTTGGTGCGTTGGCCCTGGAGCGCGCCAGCCTCGCAAAGTTCTATGACCTCATCAAACGAGACGCCAAGTAAACGTGCCGCGTCGCCCACACTCAGCAGAGTGTGCCGCTCGTCGGGTCGTGGCGGTTTCAATTCCGGCCAGGCGATTGGTGCATCGGAGTTCACAGCCGACTCTTCGCGTGGCGGCGCGGAAAGCGAGCGAGCGAGTCTTTGGATGGCCAGATTATTTCCGGTAGGAAACTGCGAGTGGGGTCCGCGCGGCCTAAGTTCCGGAGAGAGGGAAAGGCGGTGATGGCAGAATGAAACCGAAGCATGACCTGTGGAGCATTGCTGAAGCCGCTGAGCTTCTTTCTCTTCCCGTCCTAGAGGTCCACCGCCTTATCAACGAGCACGAACTGACAAAATCACCAAGCGTCACCGTCGAGTCAGTTCTGAGGTTCGCTGCGCGAAAGAGAATCGAGGTCAAGCAAGAAAGCGAAAGCTAAGGAGAACACTGTGATTCGAATCGAACGCAACACCAGGGACAAAATGCAGGCCGCAATGGACGGGCTGCTTGGAGTGACGGAATCGCGACACAGTGGCATACGTCCGTTTCGCGGCATCCGTGAGGCGTACATCTACTGCACGGGAGACGTCGATTGTTTGCAGGTGGATCGCGGTGGCCTCTACCGCACGTCGGAGGCGATCGCCACGACGGACTTCCCGAACATCCTGCTGAACTCGCTGACGAAGAAGCTCGTGCAGGACTACGAGGAATTTCAGATCGTCCCCGGCCTGGAGAAGCTCTACACCACGACGATTGCGGGCGACTATAAACCACAGGACCGCGTGCGGCTCGGTTATCTGCAGGACTTGCCGACGGTGGCCCGGCCCGATCGGAGCGCTTATCGGGGGCATTGCCGGATTGATCGGTGGACTCCTTCACAGCAGCACAAAAAAAGCGCGGCTAGAAATCGAGGCCAATATCAAGAGACAGGCGGCGTCGATCGAGGATGGCTACAATCTCTTCCAGATTGACTGGGCGAGCTCGCGATCGCAGCTGGAAACGCTTCGCCAGCAGGGCGTGGATGCGCTGAAGCAGGCAGGCGTGAAAGACATCGATCGCTCGCGCGTAGGGCACGTCGACCAGTGGATCGACAAAGCGGAAAAAGAAATCGACGCGACGCAGGCGGAGCGCAACCGGCGCGCGGCGATCGCGTTTGGGCCGGCGCAGTTCCGCGTTGGCGGATTCGTCGGCGCCGCAGCCGGCGGCGCGGTCCCTGACTAGTTCGCCGGGACGGCCATGCATTTTGCAGGCGGCGGAGCGGTGCCCGCGATTCTGCGACGAGGGCGAATATGTGATGCGACCGGAAGCCGTCAGCCGGATCGGGCGCGGAAATCTGGATCACATGAACTCAGGCGGCGGTGGGGTTCATCTCAATGTCACCATCAACGCGGTCGATGCGAAGAGCGTCCGGGAGCTTCTGAGTCAAACCAAAATTCAGCATGAGTTCGCGAGAATGTATTTCCAAGGCAGGAACGAGGGCATGTGGTGAGCACGCCGCACTTGCGCGCAGAACGCGCTGTGGAATTGGCCGAGCGCATCGGCTGGGGATTTTTTGCACCGTTGGAGTTTTGCGTGACCGTTCTCATTGGAATGCTGCTTTATCTCGGCGGAGCCTTATATTTCGCTGCCGCGATCTACCTGAAGGCCCTATGCGGTCTACTCAGACGGGCCAGGGCTCTTGCTGTGCAGCGCTTTCGAGCTGGGCGAGTTTGTGCGGATGGAAAAATGGCGGCACTCTCGCTTTCTGAAATCGCCGCCGCGCGCCGTACTGGCGAACAGCGGAGGCATGCGGCTTCCTGGCTCAATTGAATTCGAATTTGATTTTGGGGACCGTCATTGTTGCCAGCCGGTCCCTGCGTTGGGGGGGGAGTTTCCGGACTTCTCGCTGACGCTCTTCCATGGGCTGGCGACAGCAGGCTTGCTGCGACGGCCAAAGCCGTCACCATCACCCGCGTTCAAGTACAGGCGAAAACGGCGCCCGCCGGTTGCACGACAAACGCGATCGTCCGGCTCACCGACGGCACCACGCCTGTCAACGTCACGGTTTCCGCGGCGGCCAATGACAGCGGCGCAATCTCCCAGAACTACGCAGCAGGCGCGTCATTGATCGTGAGCGTGCAAACCGCGGCAGCAGGGTGCACCACCAGCCCCGCCGATGCCAACGTCGTCACAGTGCAATACCGCATGCAGTGAGTGCTCTCGACCCGCGACACTGTCGAGGAGGCATAAGTCCTTGCCGACGCTCGTATCGCCGATCCTAGCCGCTGCACAACAAGCTGCTCGTCGCGACCGCCCGGACGATGTTCCCGCTGAAAGGTTTCTCGTCCATAAGGCTGATTTGATGCGTGCCCCATTGCAGCGGTATCGCGAGGAGCTCGCTCAATTGATAAACCTCAGGGTGGTATTCCATCACCAAAGAATCGAGGCGCTGGCAGTGAGTCCGGTCTAACCCCTTTAGGATTGCAATTTCCGAGCCCTCCGCATCGATCTTGCAGAGACGAACGCTGGACAGATCAAACAGCTCTATGACCTCGGAAAGCCTCTGAGCGCGGACCGCCACTTGATCGAGAACGGGAACGCCGGCTCGCTGGGCGAACTCCGGGACGATGGTGCTCATTGCTCCACCCAGGCGGTCAGTCCGCAGAAGCTGCGCCTCTCCCGAATAGTCGGAGAGAGCCCAAGGCCGTGCTGTGATCAGCGATTCAAAATGGTTCGCTGCGATGTTTTTCTTGAGCTGTTCAAAAATGATCGGGTTAGGCTCGAAAGCGTAGACCCTCGCCCCTTTACTTGCGGCATAGCAGGAGAAAAAGCCGTAGTTCGCGCCAACGTCGATCACAACGTCACCGGCACGAATGGGCATTCGCGGAATATCGTAGTCATGCCCGTACCAGATGGACGCGAAGATGTGAAACGCCGCCAGGGGACATTGGCACTGCACGCCGGTGTCGCGGTCTACGAGGGTCATCAGATCGTCTGGCGATCCAAAAACTCTCTTACGAATGACGTGTAAAGGATTGCGATACCGGCCCAGTGTTGCAAGTGTCCGAGCAAGCCGGCCTGGTCTGCCTCGCATGACAAGAATAATAGCATCTCAAATGCCCGTCTTCAGTCGTGTGGGATCGCTATGACGGTTGCTTGCGTCTTGTCATCGTGAAAGATAGTTCTGATATTTCGGCCCGTCAGATGCGGGTCGCGCTTGCAGGAACAAACACAAAATAGTCGTAGCCGCCGGGCGCAAGGGAATTCGGAGTCTGCCAAACGTAGGAGCGATCCTTGGATGTCAGTGGGGGGCGGCACAGACTGAAGTCTGTGCTACTGTTGCCGGGATTTTGGGTGGAGGTGGTTGGATGAAGATGTTCGCCAGACTGGTGATGGCCATGGCCGGAGCGTGCGTGGCGTTTGCAGGCGTAGCTAGAGCGCAGAAGCCCCCGCTGCTGCCGGAGAAAGATGTGGCGGCGCTGGCGAATGAATTGAGCGGGGAGACGGCGAAGAGAAATTTAGAGGGGATTGCGCGGTTTCACCGGCAGCGCGGGTCGCGCGGATTTCATGAAGCGGCGGAGTTGGTGGCGGAGCGGCTGCGTGCGTATGGATTGAGCGACGTGGCGATCCTACAGTTTCCCGCTGATGGCGCGACGATGTATGGGACGCAGCGGTCGCGGCCGGCGTGGGATGCGCAAGTGGGTAATCTGGGAGAGCTTTGGTTTGACCCAAAATGGTGTGAAGAGCCCGCCGCGCAGCACGAGCCAACTGCAAAAGACAAGAAACGAGAGCCGATTGGTCCTGAATGTTCCCCTAGAGAGAGAACATTGGGCAGCTACGAGGCGGAGCCGGTTGTTCTGGCCGAGGACAGCGAGAGTGGCGAAGCCACGGCAAATTTGGTGGATGTGGGTGACGGAACGAAGGAGAGCGACTATGCGGGGAAAAATGTCAAAGGAAATATCGTGCTGGTAAGCGCCCAGCCGGGCGCGGTGCAGGATTTGGCCGTGGGAACATTCGGCGCGGTGGGAATTGTGAGTTACGCACAGAACCAGAAGACCGCATGGTGGGGGGAAGACGAAAACCTGATTCGCTGGGGACATCTGGAGACGTTTTCGCCTAATAAGACCTTTGCGTTTATGGTGTCTTTGAAAACAGCGCGCGGATTTCGCGAGCGGTTGGCAAAGGGCGAAAAAATCATGCTGCACGCGGTGGTGAAGGCGGGGCAGCATCCGGGAAACTACGAAGTCGTGACGGCGACGATTCCGGGAGCCGATCCGAAAGTAAAGGAAGAAGAGATTGCGTTTAGCTGCCACCTGGATCATCAACGGCCGGGAGCGAACGACAATGCTAGCGGGTGCGTGACGATTCTGGAGGTGGCGCGGAC
>Ga0137401_10000192_pt1 | contig 21621 bp, 19 predicted proteins | sample CZOMad1_1_16fung_FD_108286 | JGI IMG/M metagenome (GOLD analysis project Ga0137401, IMG submission 108286) | Vadose zone soil fungal communities from Angelo Coast Range Reserve, California, USA - CZOMad1_1_16fungal (Illumina Assembly) | ecosystem: Environmental > Terrestrial > Soil > Vadose...
CACCAGGCCGCGTCCTCGTTTTTCATGGGGGCGTTTTTGAGTGCTCGAGCCGGATGAATGGGAAACCTTCAAGTCCGGTTCTTAGAGGGCTGGGCGCCAGCAATGGCGCCCGGCTACTCGACCAGCGCAAGAGTAGAAGCCAGCGGCGATGCGGGCGCGGATTGGTTCATTACTGGCGGTCAGCTTCCACCCGGCCTGTCCTTTGATGACTCGAGAATTTCCGGCACGCCAACAGTGGGCGGGAGTTTCAATTTCGAGGTCACTGTCACAACCTTCACCTCGGAAGTCGATAATGAAGACTCGCGGCGATTCACAGTGCTGATCCTAGATGTAACGACGCAAACCCTTCCCGACGGAAATGTGAACCAAGCTTACGGGCCGTTCACGCTGGGCGCCATCGGGCTCGTCGGCACTCCAACGTGGGCCATCGCTTCCGGAAATCTTCCCGACGGAATCACGCTCTCCGGCGTGGGCGTGCTGGCGGGCACGCCGACCAGCGGCGGAACGTTTTCGTTCACCGTCAAAGTGACTGACCAAGATGTGCCTCCGAGGTCGAAAACCCGCGACCTGACCTCGCGGTACTCAACCCGGTTCCCATGACCGCTTTGGTGTCACCGAGCTTGGCTGCAGGCAGCGGTCCATCTTTCAATCTCATGGTGAACGGCTCGAATTTTGTGACTACGTCCGTGGTTACATGGAATGCGGCCGACCGCCCCACTACATTTGTGAACGCCACGCGACTCATGGCGGCGATTCCCGCAAGTGACATTTCCATGGTCGGAACGGCAAGCGTGGCCGTAAGGAAGCCGGCACCTCGCGGGGGCGTTTCCAACAGTCTCGCTTTCGACGTCGCCCCGCCTTCGAGCACATCGTTCCTGCCGGAGCGTGAGCGTAGATACACAGGCAATCAGGCCAACGGACCAAGCGCGCAACCGTCGGTGAGTGCCCGCGGGCGTTTCATTGTGTTTGAGTCCTTGGCGAGCAACTTGGTGCCCGGAGACAACAATCGCGCGAGCGACATTTTTCTCCGCGACACTTGCCGAAAGGCTGCGCCGGGGTGCATCCCATCAACCGTCCGCGTCTCGCTGGGCAACGACGGTTCAGAGCCCAACGGCCCGAGCTTTGGTCCCTCCATTAGCGGCGACGGCCGCTACGTAGTATTCACATCGCTGGCGGACAACCTCGTTGGCAAAGACGGAATTCAAGTGCGGACATTTTTCTGCGCGACACTTGCATGGGTGCGACCGTCGAATGCCGGCCATCCACGGCGCTTGTCTCGGTGGACGACGCTGGCGTCCAAGCCAAAGCGGGCAGCGATCTTGGCAAGATCAGCGCCTCGGGGCGTTTCGTCGCTTTTGTTTCCGCAGCCGATAATCTGATCGCTGACGACACAAACCTCAGCGAAGACATTTTTGTCCGCGATACTTGTGCCGGCGTCGCGGAGCCGTGCTCCCCATCGACTTCTCGCGCGTCACTTGGCCCCAACGGCCTGCAGGCGGACGGGCCAAGCACGATGCCGACTCTCAGCGCCGACGGACGATACGTAGTGTTCGTTTCCAATGCGTCGAACATTATTCCCGGCGTAACGGTCGCAGCATCGCAAGTTTTCCTCCGCGACACTTGTTCAGGGACGCGGGAGCCCTGCACGCCCTCGACTATCGGCGTGTCCGGTGCCGATGCAGGTGTGCCGGGTGACGGGCAGAATCTGCATCCGGCGATCAGCCCTGACGGACGATTCGTAGCGTTCTTGTCGACGTCTTCCAACTTGGGAGCCAGAGCGGACATCCTTGAGCACCAGATTTTTCTGCGGGATACCTGCGCGGGCGCGATGCATGCGTGCCGGCCTTCCACCATGCATATTTCTGCCTCCGCCGATGCCCATGCGAGGGAGGGCCAAGCCGGCGGCAGCGCTCCAGCGATCAGCGCGGAGGGACGTTATGTGGCTTTTGTTTCCGCCGATCCTCACCTGGTTCCGGACGACGCGAATCAGTTCGTGGACGCGTTTGTCCATGATACGTGCCTGGCGTTCACTGCCTGCATGAAGGCCACTTGGCGTCTGTCTCGCGGCCGCTTCGGGGCCGAGGCTGATGCGGACACGCTGGCCCTCGCGTTCACTCCGGACGGCAGAGTCCTTGCGTTCACATCAGCGGCTTCGAATCTGGTTGCCGGCGATACCAACGGCGTTGAGGACATCTTTGTGATTTCGGCCAGGGAGAACGGTCCCACCCTCTGAAAATAGCTGCTCTGGCAGCGATGTTGGGACTGGCTATTTTCTTGCGCCACACGGCAGCTTGACCGTGTGCATTCTTGCTGCTCGCCACTGCGGCACACTTGCCCGTTCCGTACCTTTCGAATAGCATGGAATTCTCAGGCGATTTGTATCGTTGCCTGATGAGTCCTTGGGAGCGACACGCATGAGCGAACAGCACAAAGGATCCACACAAACCGTGCCGCCGTCAGAAGCTACTTCCGCACATCGCGAGCCCTCCGCCAAAGAACAAGCGTGGGAGAAAAACACTCTCAAACTCACTCTTGAAAGAAGTCCTGAGCGCCACTCCGAATTCACCACGATTTCCGGGCATCCGATTCGCAGGCTGTACACCAAAGCGGATTTGCCCCATTGGGATCCTGACCGCGACCTCGGCTTCCCTGGCGAGCCTCCTTACACCCGCGGCATTCATTCCTCCATGCACCGCAGCCGCCTCTGGACCATGCGCCAGTTCGCGGGCTTCGGCACCGCCGAAGACACCAACCAACGCTTTCGCTATCTCCTGGCTCAGGGCCAGACCGGACTGTCCACGGCTTTTGACTTGCCAACCCTCATGGGCTACGACTCCGATCACGCGCTCTCCGAGGGCGAAGTCGGCAAGTGCGGGGTAGCCATCAGCTCGCTCGCGGACATGGAAGTGCTCTTCGACAACATTCCCCTCGCCAATGTCACCACTTCGATGACCATCAACTCCCCTGCCGCGGTCATCTGGGCGATGTATCTCGCCGTCGCCGAAAAGCAGGGCGCGGATTGGAAGAAAATTTCCGGTACGCTCCAGAACGACATCTTGAAGGAATACATCGCGCAGAAGGAATACATCTACCCGCCCGAGCCTTCGATGCGGCTGGTGATCGACACGTTTGAATTCGGCGTCAAGAACACGCCGAAATTCAATCCGATTTCCATCAGCGGATATCACATTCGCGAGGCCGGCTCGACGGCAATTCAAGAACTAGCGTTCACGCTCCGCGATGGCATGGAATATGTCGAATGGGGAATGCGCCGCGGCCTCGAGTTGGATCAATTTGTGCCGCAGCTTTCCTTTTTCTTCAACGCGCACAACGATTTCTTCGAGGAAATCGCCAAGTACCGCGCCGCGCGCCGCATCTGGCACAAAGCCATGGTCGAGCGCTACAAATCCAAGAATCCGCGCTCCTGGGCGCTGCGCTTTCATACGCAGACCGCCGGATGTTCACTGACCGCGCAGCAGCCCTACAACAACGTCGTGCGCACCGCGATTCAAGCCCTCGCTGCCGTGCTCGGCGGCACACAATCGCTTCACACCAATTCCCTCGACGAAGCTTGGGCTCTCCCCACGGAGTTCGCCGCGACCATCGCCCTGCGCACGCAGCAAATTATTGCCCACGAAACCGGCGTCACCAATACGGTCGATCCCTTCGGCGGATCCTACTTCGTCGAAACTCTCACCAACGAAGTCGAACGCGGCGCTTGGGAATATATCGATCGAATCGACGCCATGGGCGGCATGGTCGCCGCCATCGAACGCAGCTATCCGCAGCGCGAAATCGCCGAAGCTTCCTACCGCTACCAGGTGGCCGTCGACAAAAAAGAAAAAATCATCGTCGGCGTCAATGATTTCGTTTCCGAAGAGAAGCCTCTGGACGTGCTTCAAATTGACGAGACCGTCGCCCACCGCCAAGCCGCCCGCTTAAAGAAACTCCGTGCCGACCGCTCCCAAGCCGAAGTCGACCGCCGCCTCAATGCTCTCCGCGCCGCCGCCAAGGGCAACGACAACCTCATGCCGTTCCTCTACGACGCCGTAAAATCCTACGCCACCCTCGGCGAAATCTGCGACGCCCTCCGCGACGTCTTCGGCACCTACGAAGAAGTCGCCATCACCTAACTCATGCCAGAGAAAAAAATCCGAGTGTTAATCGCCAAGCCCGGCCTGGACGGCCACGACCGCGGCGCAAAAATAATCGCCCGCGCCCTCCGCGACGCCGGCATGGAAGTCGTTTACACCGGCTTGCGCCAGACTCCCGAAATGATTGCCTCCGCCGCCGTCCAGGAAGACGTCGACGTGATCGGTCTCTCTATCCTTTCCGGCGCCCACAACACTATCTGCCCCCAGCTCATGAAGCTCCTCCACGAAAAAGGCATGACCGACGTCACGGTGCTCGTCGGCGGCATTATTCCCGAAGCCGACATTCCCGCCCTGAAACAATCCGGCATCGCCGAAATCTTTCTTCCTGGAACCTCCACCCAAGACATCGTCGATTTCATTCACAAGCGCGTCGCGCTCACGTAGTTCTGGCGACGTAGCGAAAACATAGGACGCGACACCCTCACCGCTTTCCTCCATCTTTTTCCCTCTGGTGATATTTCTGTCGCGCCGCTCGATGAATCTTCTTCCATTGTTCTTTTTGCTCTAGCCGCGCTTCAGGATCGACTTTCCTCCGCAGAAATTCCTGCTCGCGCAAGAGCTTCCGCCGGTTTTCAAGCCGCCCGCGATCGAGCGTTCCCTCATCCAACGCCGCCTGCACCGCGCATCCCGGCTCATCCTCATGACGGCAGTCGCTGAATCGGCACTGCATCGCCAGCGCATCAATATCCGCAAAAACTTGCGCAACGCCATCTCCCGCGTCCCACAGTTGCATCTCGCGCAAACCTGGCGTGTCCATAAGCAGCGCGCCTCCGGGCAAAACAAAAAGTTCACGCGTTGTGGTGGTGTGCCGCCCCCGGCAATCGCTCTCGCGAACCGGCTGCACTTCCTGCACCATCTGCCCCAGAAGCCGGTTTGCGATCGTCGACTTGCCTACTCCGGAAGAACCCAGCAGCACCAACGTCTGCCCGGCCTTGAGAAATTTCCCCAGCTCACTAAATCCCTCTCCCGTTTTCGCACTCACAACACACACCGCTGTTCCCACGGCAACGCGCTCCATATCGGCGGCCTTCCTGCGCGCGTCATCGCAAGCATCCGCTTTGTTCAACACGATCACCGGCTTCGCCCCTGACTCCCAGCACTGCGCCAGATACCGTTCCACGCGTCGCGGATTGAAATCGCCGTCTAATGCCGACACCAGCAGCGCCGTGTCCACATTGGCAGCAATCACCTGCTCTTCCATTTTCTTTCCCGGTGATTTGCGCACGAACTTGCTCCGTCTCGACAAAACCTCCTGAATCAAAGCGGTCGTGTTTTCGCCGTTCAGTTCCGCCACCACCCAATCGCCGACTGCCGGCCAGTCCGCACCTTCGTCCGCCGCAAGACGCAGCTTCCCGCTCGCCTCCGCCCAGCATTCGCCGAAGTCTCCAGCCACGCGCCAGAATTTCCGCTGCTGTGCAATCACGCGCCCCGGTACTTCATTTTCCCAGTTGCCGTCCTGCCAAAACGCTTCAAAGTACGAATTCCATCCCCAACTTGTAAGAGATCCAGCAATAGACACGGATGAATCCTCCCGCGGCCGTCGCCCGACACACGGCCGCCGCTAGCGCCAAATCAAAACAACATTCGTTCTAGTGGATTGGATTTGCGGGAGGGATGCCGCGGTCAGTTCCTGCCGGCCGCGGAGACACACCCACCCGCGAGAACTTTGCTAGTGGTTCGCACAGGCGCCTCCGTGGTTGAATTGGGCGATGCCGCCCGTCGCGCGGCACTGCCCCCGGGACAAATCTTAGCGACGCTCGCGGTCCTTGTCAAAATGGGTTTCCCACTTCCGGAAATTACTGATTAGAGTGAGGTTTGCCCTGGCCACGGACGTGATCACGCTTGTGTCATCGACCAACCCCAGTACTGGAATGGAGTCAAGAATGAGATCAAACGGGCTCACAAAGTAAATGAGAGCGGCGATGGCCATGAGAATCGAGTTGGCCGGCGCACTAAACTTGCCCATAAGCTGGGCACGAAGGAGACGAAGAAGTATTTGCAGGCTTTCCCAAGAAGGAAGAAGGAATTCGTAGCATCGCTTTGCGAGTGGCTTTCTCGAGAAGCCTTGGTAGTTCTCCTTGGTGTCTAACATACGATTCGGCTTCTATCTTTGCTTGCTCAAACGTTAGGTGTGCTTTCCTTTTCATAAAATGGGCCTTTCCACATCCCTTACACCACCAATAGATCCAGATACTCACAACCCACCAATAAGATACATGTCCTGTGAAGGGAAACTGCCGCGGCCACGGGGCCTTCTGCATCAAATCCTAGCGACGCGCCCCGTCCGAGTCAATCCTCGGAGCATTCAAGTAGCAGGTCGGCTTCCGATTATGCAACTCTCATGAGCCTACCTGGCGCGGATTGATGTACGATTACGGCTCGGAGGTAACGATGAAAGTCATGTTTGCCTTCCTGGGGTTACTCCTGGTGACGGTCACTTTCGGCGTTGCTCGACAGCAGCACGGCACTGAGTCGTGTGGTTTTGCGGTGCAAAGCGAACCAACGCTCCGACAGTTACAGGTCCAGATGACCTCTTGCCTCTGGTCTACGTGGTCGAACAACCTGATTCCCCGATTGAGGTCATTTCTGTGGACCTAACCGGAAAGTGGCTCTCCGTTGCCAACGAGCAACACTCAGAGCGGTACTGTGCCACCTACAAAGTTCGCAATCGCAGTGACCGACCTGTCCAAGGCTTTAACGTGGAACTCTCGGTTAGAGCCCTCAACGGAGGAGGGGGATTTGGTGCACACCCATCGTCTCCGGTCGCCCCTGGCGAACTTGTCGAGATTAAGTCTTGCGGCGGTGGAGGAAATGGCGGAGCACCTGGGAATCACATGAGGCTCCTTGTATTTGTACAATCGGTTGATTTTGGAGATTGTTTTTACCGACCATCAGTGAGAATCCCACGCAGTCTAGGTGTGCATCCAGTCTGGTAGGTGTGCGTACTTCTTGCCGCTTGCTCAGAGATGGCTCCTGAAACCGCCCCGATTCGGAGTCAAGTGCGTGTTAACGCGTGAATCGGAAACTATGTCACTACCGCAATTCCAGCTCAGTGAACGATCTTCCCGTCCGTGTCCCGAAGCTCCATCTTACCAAGATTCAGCTTCTTCATGTCCTCTTCGATCTTCGCGCGGTCGCCGACTGCGAGAATGATCATCTTGTCCGGCAGAATGTATTTCTGCGCCATGGCCTGCGCTTGCTCGATGGTCACGGCATTGATGCGCTCCGGCAGCGTCGAAAAATAATCCAGCGGCAGGTCGTACGTGAAAAGCTCAGCGAAGGTCGCCGCCGCTGCCGTCCCCCGTTCGAATCTCCCCGGCAACGACCGCGCGATGGAATCCTTCGAAAGCAGCAGCTCCGCCGGAGTCATCTGCGTCTCGCGCATCCGCTTCAGCTCGTTAAACAGCTCTGTAGTCGCGGGAGCGGTCGCGTCCGTTCGCACATCCGCGCCGGCGATGAACGGCCCGGGCGCCCGATGGAACCTAAAGAACGAAAAAGCCCCATACGTATAACCGTGCGCTTCCCGCAGATTCATGTTGATGCGGCTCGAGAAAAGCCCGCCGAGATCCGTGTTCATCACTTCCACGGGAGCATAGTCCGGCGTCGACCGCGCCAGCCCCATCGAAAAGCAAATCAGCGTCGTCTGCGGCGCTCCCGGACGGTCCACCAGAATCAGCTTCGCGTCCGTCGTTTCCGGCGTACTCAGCGCCGGCGGAGCCGGCCTTCCCGCCTTCCACGCGCCGAATTGTTTTTCAAGCAGTGGCTTCAACACCGCCAGCTTGATATTTCCCGTAACCACCAGCGCCGCATCGTCCGGAAAATAATTCTGCTTCCAAAAATGTTCCAGGTCGTCGCGCGAAATCGCCTTAAGGGACTCCGTCGTGCCGCTGTCCGGGTATCCGTAAGTGTGACGCGGTCCATAGAGAGCCGCGCTCAGCACGCGGGACGCGAGGGCAAACGGCTCGTCCTTTTCCTGCACAATCCCGGTCAGCCGCTCGGAGCGTACCCGCTCGATCTCCGATTGCGGAAAACCTGGATGCAACGCCACGTCCGCCAGCAATTCCAGCGCATCCGGAAAATTTCGGGAGAGCGAGTGGGTCGATATTCCCGTCGTGTCCGTCCCCGCACCCGAATTCAGCGTCGCGCCCAAATCCGCGGCGCGATCTGCAATCTGCAGCGCCGACCGGGTCGTCGTTCCCTGCTGCAGCATCCGCGCCGTCATGCTTGCAAGCCCCGGTCGATCCACGGGATTTACTCCGCTCCCCGCATGCAAAACCAGGTCAGCCGCCACCAGCGGCAGTCCCGGCCTTTCGCTGTAAAGAACCGTCAATCCATTCGAAAGCTTGAATTTTTGCGGCACCGGCAAATGCAGCGCGCTCGCAGGCCCCGGCTTTGGCGCGTCTTTCCGCCACTCCGCATCCGCGTTCACCGGCTCGCCATTATTCTTGGATGGATCCTTTTCCGGCGCTTTTGGAGTCGCCACTTCGGCGCCCAAGTCCTGCTTCCCCGGCACTCCATAAACCACGGCGCACTGATTCAGATTCAACTGTCCTTGAGCGAACGCCTGAACCGATTCGGTCGAGGAATTTTCGTACCGTGCAATATCCGCCGCCAGAAAATCCGGCGTTCCCAGATAGTGGTTGTAGCTATTCAATCGGTCGGCAACACCGCCGAAACCGCCAAGCGTCTCCAGGCCCGCAATGATTCTCGATTCGAGCACGTTGCGTGCTCGCGTGAGCTCCTCCGCCGCCGGCCCGTCTTTGCGGAACACATCGATCTCCGCGTTGATCGCTTTTTCGAGATCTTCTGGTTTCACTCCGGCCTTGGCCGTCACCTGCACTTCAAACACGGAACCAAGAATCAGCGATTGCTGATTCACCGACACGTCCTGCGCGATCTGTTTTTCATACACAAGTTTTTTGTACAACCGGCTGGACTTCCCTCCGCCCAGAATCGTTGCCGCAAGATCCGCCTCCGCGTCGCCCGGCTTAAAAATCGGCGAAGTCAGCCAGGCCAGGTACACGCGAGGCAATTGCACGTTGTCTTGTATAACCGTTTTGCGCTCGGACGTAATCGGCGGCGTGTGCGCCTTGATCTTGGGGACATCTTCGCCGCGCTTCAGCGGACCGAAATATTTCTGAACCAGCTCGCGCGCTTTCACCGGATCGAAGTCCCCGACAATCGCCAGGCTCGCGTTGTTCGGCGCGTAGTACAGCCTGAAAAAATTCCGCACATCTTCCAGCTTCGCCGATTGAATGTCCTGGTGCGAACCAATCACTTCGCCGTAGTAAGGATGCTCCCTCGGGAAAAGCTCATGAAATAGCCCTTCCTCCACCACGCCGTAAGGCGCGTTTTCCACGCTCTGCCGACGCTCGTTACGCACTACGTCTTGCTGATTCGAAAGGTTGGCTTGGTCCAGCTTGTCCGGCAAATATCCCATGCGGTCGGACTCCAGCCAAAGCGCCAGCTCCAGTTGATTCGAAGGTAGCGTCTCAAAATAATTCGTGCGGTCAAAATCCGTTGTCCCGTTGATGTCCGAAGCGCCCGCGGCTTCCAGATAATGGAAGTGCGAACTGCCGGGCACGTGCCGCGACCCTTCAAACATCATGTGTTCGAACAGATGCGCGAATCCGGTGCGCCCCGGAACCTCATTCGCAGGGCCCACGTGGTACCACAAATTCACTGCCACCAGCGGCAGCCGGTGATCTTCGGAGAGGATCACTTCTAGTCCGTTGTCCAACTTGTACTTTTCGAATTTCAGTTGCGGCACTGCGAGCGGCGCGGGTTTGGCTGCCGCTGCTTTTGCAGGCCCTTGCGCTGTTGCTTTTGCGGGCGCCTTTGAGGGAGCTGTCGGCGGTGTTTGCGTCTGCGCGTTCGCCAGGTTTGCTAAGCACAGAAAACCGCACAGTCCAAACGTGTAACCACTCTTGCGGAGAAAACTCATCACAGTGTCCTTTCGAATTGGCACAATTTGGCGTTCAGCCAGCGGACAGCACTCGCAGGTGTCCTCAAAAGCCCCGCTGTTAGCTTACCTTGCTTCTGAATCCGTGCAAGTACTTTACATTTTTTGAATCAAGGCGAGGAAGCCGACGTGGTTCGCACAACTGCCGTCAAACCTCGTATACTGTCCCATTGATTCTTTGCGCTTTGTATTTCGCATCATTTTGACAGCTCGTCGGTTCGCGAGGTCTACGCGTGTCTGCTTCGGTCCTGAAAACCAGCGCCAATCTCAAATCGCCTGAATTCGAAAAGAACGCCCGCCGCATCGTTGATCTGCTGACTAGAATCAAGAACGAGGAAGAACAAATTCGTCAGGGCGGCGGCGCGAAAGCCATCGAATCGCAGCACAAAAAGGGGCGGCTCACCGCGCGCGAGCGTATCGCCAAGCTGATTGACCCAGGCTCACAATTTTTCGAGCTGGGAATTTACGCCGCGTTCGAAATGTACGAGGAGTGGGGCGGCGCGCCGGGCGCGGGAACCGTCACTGGACTCGCGAAAGTCTGCGGGCGAACTTTCATGGTCATCGCGAATGACGCGACCGTAAAAGCCGGCGCATTTTTCCCCATGACTGCGAAGAAAGTGATTCGCGCGCAAAATATCGCCATTGAAAACCGCATCCCCACGATTTATTTGGTCGATTCCGCGGGAGTTTTTTTGCCGCTTCAGGAAGATGTTTTTCCGGACACCGATGATTTTGGCCGCGTCTTTCGCAACAACGCGGTGATGTCCGCGATGGGCATTCCGCAAATCACCGCGATCATGGGCATGTGCGTGGCGGGCGGCGCGTACCTTCCGGTGATGTGCGATCACATTTTGATGACCGAAGGCTCGGGATTATTTCTGGCTGGACCCGCGCTGGTGCAAGCGGCGATCGGCCAGAAAACTTCCGCGGAAGATCTTGGTGGCGCCAAGATGCACGCGCAAATTAGCGGCACGGTGGATTTCCGCGAGCCGGATGATGATGCGTGCATTCTTCGAATTCGGACGCTTGTTGACAAAATCGGCGCGCCGAACGCTTCGCCATTCAGCCACGTGAAATCGCGCGACCCGCTCTATTCCAGCGATGATATCTTCGGAATCTTTTCGAGCGACCCGGGCAAGCAATACGACATGCGAGAAATCATTGCCCGCATTGTGGATGCAAGCGAATTCGAAGAATACCGCGCGGAGTATGGCGAAACCCTTCTTTGCGGCTATGCGCGCATTGGCGGCTGGGCCATCGGCATCGTCGCGAATCAAAAAAAACACGTTCAGACACTGGCGCGCGGCTCGGACCAGAAACGTATCGAATTTGGCGGCGTGATTTATACCGAGTCCGCGGAAAAAGCCGCACGCTTCATTCTCGACTGCAATCAAAATCGCATTCCCTTGATTTTTCTCCACGATGTAAACGGCTTCATGGTCGGCAAAGACGCGGAGTGGAGCGGCATCATCCGCGCCGGCGCAAAAATGGTAAACGCCGTGGCCAACAGCGTCGTTCCAAAGATTACGGTAATTTGCGGCGGCAGCTTCGGCGCCGGAAATTACGCCATGTGCGGCAAAGCCTACGACCCACGCTTTATGTTCGCGTGGCCCACGGCGCGCTTCGCGGTCATGAGCGGCGACGCCGCGGCCAGCACGCTAGCCGAAATAAAGTTAAAGCAACTCGAGCGCGAAGGCAAAAAAGTCGACGAAAAACAAAAAAAAGAACTGGTCGAATCCGTTCGCGCCACCTACGAACATCAAACCGATCCGCGCTACGCCGCCGCCCGCCTCTGGGTCGACGCCATCATCGATCCCGCTCACACGCGCGACGCATTGATCTGGGCGCTCGAAGCCGCCGCGCTCAATCCCGAAATCCGCGAATTCAAAACTGGAGTACTGCAAACGTAAGCCCATGCGACCAAGAGGCCTCATCATTCTGCTAGCATCTCTACCAACTTGGATCGCAGCTTTCGTTCTTGGCCGCGAATTTTGGAAGGAAAACCAATTCTGGGGTGGTGACCTTGCGACCCCTCCATATCTGTCTGGCGTGGGTTGGGTCGCGGTCAGTAGCGCTATGTTGGGTTTTTGTGTCTTGCTATTCGATTTTATTTCCTGGTGTCGCAGACCACATGACCAAAACAACTAAACTTATCGAGTGCCCGAGAGATGCGTGGCAAGGGCTGCCCGAACAGATCCCAACGGAATACAAGGCCGAGTACTTGAAAGAACTTGTGCTTGTGGGATTCAAGCATATTGATGCGGTCAGTTTTGTTTCGCCGAAACACGTGAAGCAGATGGCGGACAGTGAGGAAGTGATGGCCAAGCTGAACGCTTCCCTTCCCGCTGGTGTTCAATTGCCGGACATTATTGGCATCGTCGTGAACGAGAAAGGATTGGAGCGCGCCTTTGCAACGCCGGGTGTCACGACAATCGGGTATCCATATTCGATCTCCGCGTATTTTCGGCGCGCAAATGCCAACATGACGCGAGACGAATCCCGGATGCTGGCAGAAAAGTTGAAGAAAGAAACGACGGCCGCAAACCGCGGGCTGGTGATTTATATCTCAATGGCGTTTGGAAATCCTTACGACGAACCATGGGGACCGGAGATTGTCGCCGACACTTTGGAATGGCTCAAGGATATCCGTGTACGCACAGTTTCGTTGGCGGACACCGTGGGCACGGCTTCGCCGCAACTTGTCGGCGACTTGTACCGCAGCGTGAAGGATTACGTCGCCGGAATCGAATTAGGCGTGCACTTGCACAGCAGGCCGGAGAATGCGGAAGAGAAAATTCTCGCGGCGTACGAAGCAGGCTGCCGAAGGTTCGACGGGGCGCTGACCGGGCTTGGCGGCTGCCCGTTTGCGGGAGACAATCTGGTCGGGAACATTGCCACGGAAGACGTACTCGCGGCGCTGCGCAAAGCGGGCGCCGATCCAGGCATCGATTCGGGGCGGCTGACGAAGGCGCTCGAAATGACCAACGAGATTCGCGCGAAGTATGCGCACGCACCACTTGTGAATTGAAGGCGGTACCTGCTATGTATTCGACACTCCTTCTCGAAATTAGCGAAAATATCGCAACCATCACGCTGAACCGGCCCGAGAAGCGCAACGCCATCTCTACGCCAATGATGGCGGAACTGCAGACCGCGCTGGACGAGATCGAAAAAACACACGCGCGTGTGGGGATAATAACGGGAGCGGGCAAGGCGTTTTGTGCAGGCATGGATTTGGACATGCTTGCGGCGATTGCGAAACAATCCCCGGCAGAGAACCAGGAAGATTCGCGGCGGATTGCCAAAATGTTTCGCCGCATTTGGAGTTTTCCGCGCCCGCTCATCGCGGCAGTGAACGGCGCGGCCTTTGCCGGAGGCTGCGGCATCGCCACGCTCTGCGATTTCACTCTGGCCGTGCCGGAAGCAAAGTTTGGGTACACGGAAGTGAAGATTGGATTTCTGCCGGCGATTGTTTCCGTATTTCTGACGCGGCAGATTGGAGAAAAGCGCTCGCGCGATTTATTGCTGACCGGCCGCATCCTCGAAGCAGCGGAGGCGAAAGAATTTGGTCTCGTGTCAGAGGTTGTTCCGGCTGAAAAGTTGATGGAGCGCGCGCACGAACTTGCGAACTTACTGATCGCGGCAAGCCCCAGCAGCCTCACTCGCTCCAAACATCTTCTGGTCTCCTCGGCGGCTGCAGGCGTGGATCACGATTTGGAACGCGCCATCCTGGAAAACGCGCGCATTCGTTGCACGCCCGATTTCCAGGAAGGAGTCGCTTCGTTTCTGGAAAAGCGCAAGCCGGTCTGGCAGGGCGAAAAACAGTGACCGGTGAATAGCGCTGGTTTTGCGTTTTGCGTTTTGCGTTTTGCGTTTTGCGTTTTGCGTTTTGCGTTTTACTTTTCACTGAGAGAACCGGGGAGCGTCGATGATTGAATACCATGACGCCGTGGTGCGCGTGCGCTACGCGGAGACGGATCAGATGGGCGTGGTCTATCACGCGAACTACCTGGTCTGGTTTGAGGTTGGGCGCGTGGAGCTGATGCGCGAACTGGGCTTCGAGTACAAGCGCATGGAAAAGGAAGACGACTGCCGCATCGTGGTCGCTGACGTGCACTGTAGGTATCATCATTCGGCGATGTACGACGAAGTTCTGCGCATCCGGACGCGCATCGCGGAATCCCGGAATCGCGTCGTCAAGTTTTCCTACGAAGTGATTCGCGACGCGGACGGAAGAGTGCTGGCGAATGGAGAAACGACGCACGTGATTTGCGGGAGCAACGGCCGTCCGAAACTACTGCCCAAGAAATATGAAGCCGTGTTTAATTCCATCGTGGCGCCGCAGCCCGGCCGGAGCAAGGCATGAGCGTCGCGCTGACAGGAAACGATCTTACTTTTTCACAATTTTACGATGTCGCTCTGCGCGGGGAACAAGTCCAACTGTCGGTTGCGGCAATCGAGCGGATGAATGCTTCGCGCGCAGTGGTTGAACGCCTGGTGGCGTCAGGGAAGACCGCTTACGGGATCAATACGGGCTTCGGGAAACTTGCTTCGGTGCGCATCTCCACGGAACAGGTGCGGCAACTGCAAGTGAATCTGGTGCGATCTCACGCCAGCGGTGTCGGCGCGCCACTGAGCGAAGCGGAGACGCGCGCGATGATGCTGCTGCGCGCGAACGCCCTGGCGAAGGGATTGAGCGGCGTGCGGCCGCAAGTGGTCGAAACACTTTGCCAGATGCTGAATGCGAAAGTGCATCCGGTGATTCCTTCGCAGGGTTCGGTAGGCGCTTCGGGCGACCTCGCACCGCTGGCGCATTTGGCGCAGGTGGTGATCGGCGAAGGCAGCGCGGCGTTTCACGGAGAAGTTCTGCCGGGCGGCGAAGCCATGAAGCGCGCCGGAATTACGCCGGTCGCACTCGAAGCGAAAGAAGGGCTTTCGCTCCTGAACGGCACACAAGGCATGCTGGCGCTGCTGAGCCTGGCTTTGCGCGAAGCGGACAATCTCGTGGACACGGCGGATGTGGCGGCTTCGCTCTCCCTGGATGCGCTCCGCGGAAGTCCCGGGGCGTTTGATGCGCGAATTATGCATGCGCGCGCGTATGCGGGAGCGGCGACGACGGCGCGGAATCTGGCGCACCTGAATGAAGGCAGCCAGATTCGGGAGTCGCATCGTTCCGCTGAAAAAGACGCGCGTGTACAAGATGCGTACAGCTTGCGGTGCACGCCACAGGTACATGGCGCGGTACGCGATTCGCTGGCACAGGCGAGAGAGATGACGGCGGTGGAGTTGAACAGCGCGACGGATAATCCGCTCGTTTTTGTGCGCGACGCCAACAACGGGGACATTATCAGCGGGGGAAATTTTCATGGACAGCCGCTGGCGATGGCGGCGGACCAAGTGGCCATTGCGATTGCGACGCTGGGCGGAATCGTCGAGCGGAGGATCGAGCAGATGACGAATCCGCTGACCAGCATGTTGCCGGCATTTTTGACACCGGAGCCAGGGCTGAATTCGGGATTCATGATCGCGCAAGTGACGGCGGCAGCGTTGACAAGCGAGAACAAAGCGCTGGCTGTGCCACATTCGGTCGATTCCATTTCCACGAGCGGCAATCAGGAAGATTACGTTTCGATGGGGATGAGCGGAGCGCGACGGCTGGGGCGAATGCTTGTGAGTTTGCGAAATACCATCGCGATCGAATTGCTGTGCGCGTGCCAGGGGATCGACTTGCTTGCGCCGCTGCAAACGGGCGCGCTGGCGAAGAAGGCGTACGAGGCGGTGCGCGCCAAGTCGGCCAAGGTCACGCTGGATCGGCCATTAGGAATAGAGATTGAAACGGTGTCGGCGCTGGTGGCTGAAGGCGCGATTTCGGCGCTGCTGCGCTGAGCGAACGAATCTCAACACAGAGGCGCACAGAGTTCACGGAAAGAGATCAAAAGGTCGCGTATTGGCTTGGCGTCCCCTGCTCTAGTCTCGGCAAAGCGAACGGCTACTAATAAAAAAGGCGGCAGACAAGCCACCGCAGTTGGAAAGATTCCGCATTCTTACCTGATTGGTAGACAAGCAAAAGGGCTATGGGCTGTCAAGTCTTTTTGAGGCCTCATTTCATGGGAAGGCGGGGCAGATTTAGGAATTCTTCGAGGCTGTTGGCGACGGTTTCGCCGTGGGAGCGGCCGCCATCGTAGTCGAGGAAGAGGACGCGGGAATCTGTTACGCGTTGGTCGGAGGCGGCGATCCAGTACCAGGAGCCTCGACCGGTGGTGGCGAAGCAAAAGCCGGGGCCGAGTTCTTCTTCGTAGGGCAATTCGTTGAGGGATTCGAGGTCCAGGGGCTCGAAACAGTAGACCTGCCAGCGTTTGGGCCGCCAGCGCGAGCCGCCTGGCTTTTCGAGTTGGAAACCGGCGGCTTGGATGGCGGATTTGTCCTCGTACAACTGCAAGAGTCTTTCTGGGAGAAGCTTACCCAATTCTTTTTCGACGGCATCGGGCTGAGGATGTAACAGGCGGCGAAGATAGGAATCGTACGTGGCCTTTAGTTGCTCGGGGGTGGGGCGAGAACGGAACCTTATGATGGCGCGGCGAATCCCTGTGGCGATGACGAGGAGGGTGGCGGCGAAGGCTAAGGGGCCGAAGAGGTAGAGGAGAAGTTTATCCATGCCCTAATGATAGTGCATAGGCAAGCGCAAGGAATGATTCGTATTAGCGAGCGACGCTTGCCAGGCGCTGTGCATCAACGGGGCTATCGCAACTATGCCATATTGAAAATGCGAGGGGACTTGGGCTATGAAGAGCAACAGGCACAGGCAGGTCGTTGGGCGACGCGCTCGGAAGAGCGCCGTGTATCGCAAGACGTTTGAGCAAACCTTGCAGCAGATTGACCTGGCGCTGCTGGTTCGCGAGATGCGGGAAGATGCTGGGTTCACGCAGACGGAACTGGCGAAGAAGGTCGGTACGACGCAATCGGTGATTGCGCGGTTGGAAGACGCGGAGTATGCGGGGCCTTCGCTGACGATGCTGGAGCGGATTGCGGGGGCGTGCGGGGTGGGGCTCAAGCTGCATGCGGAGAAGAAGCCGAATTTCGAGCGCGAGGTTGCGCTCGTGTGAAGCTCGATTGATAGTTAGCCCAGGCGAAAACCGGCGCCTGGGGCACTCGCGCCAACTACAATCTGGTTAGGCTTTCTGCCGCGAGAAGCGAGGCCACGAAAGAAACTCCTCTAAGCTATCAGCTATCTTTTCGTTGCCCCAAGGGTCGTGGCAGGCAAAGAATACTGGGGCATCTAACTGTCGAGTTTCGCTCACAGGAACCCAGTAGAAGTTACCGCAACCGTCGCCAGCAAAGCAGAAACCTTTAGCATTTGCCAACAGCTCTAAATCACATGTGTATTTCTGGCCTTCCCAGTCAAGCGGCAGGAAGTTGTCGATCCATTCGCTCGATTTCTTGGGATCCTTCCCTGGCGGACAGATGTCGAGGTTTTGACTCAGGACTAATTCCCTGTCGGAATACATGGCAATGAGTTTTTGCGGCAGAAGTGCGCGCATTTCCGCTTCAACAAGCGCTTGCTGTGGATTAACCAGGCGCTCGCTGTAGGCATCCATTCGAGCCTGAATCTGTTCCGGCGTTCGTTTCCTTGACGAATAAAAGATTTTGTCGCGCAGCCAAAGGATGGATATGGGCAGAACGACGAAAAGGCCGAGAAAGAATAGAATGGCGAGAATCGCATCTTTCATCGGACTCATATTAGCGCAGGATATCGAATAGTTCGGCAATCAAGCCAAAGATTCGAGGAAAAAGGTGAGCATGCGGTAGCCGGCGAGGTGGGAGAAGGGGGCGAGTTCGAGGGAGTAGTGGCCGCAGGGGAGTTCGAGGGTGCGGTGGTCGGCGCCGTGGCGGCGGAGGGAGTCGAGCATCTGGCGGGTGAGTTCGGGGAGCATGGTGGGGTCGTACTTGCCGTAGACCATGAGGGTGTTGCGGCCGGCACCCATGCCGCGCTCGACGTAGGGCATGGGGCTGATGGGGGACCAGTATTCGCGGAGTTCGTCGACGGTGACGTGGTGGCGAAGGCCCTCCCAGACGTGGTTGGTGGTCATGCCTTGGCTAATGACGTCGGCGTAGTAGGTGGAGACGTGGAAGAAGCCGCCGGCGCGGACGCGTTCGTCGTGGACGAGGGTGATGTAGCCGACGGAAGAGCCGATGCTGGTACCGAGAATGCCGAGCTTGGTATAGCCCTGTTGCTCGAGCCAGTGGAGGCAGCGGTGGGCGTCCTGGACGGCCTGGCGGTTGGCTTGGAGGGTGAGGCCGATGTTGGGGCCGCAGATCTGGTCGGCGCGCTCGTGGCCATGGGCCATGCGGCGGTCGTGGTAGGGCATGCTCATTTTCAGGACGGTGATGCCGAGGCGCTGAATCCAGCGGCAGAGACCGTTCTGGCCGTGCCATTTGGCGTTCCAGTTGGCGAGAAGAAGGACGGCGGGGCCTGCGCCGTAACGCTTCCCACGCGAGCGAGTCGAAAGGGTCTCGCGGGCGGGAAAGAGCTGAGCGTGGACCGTGTTGTTTTCCGGCCATGGGGATTGGATGGAGCTAGTGAAGGTGAGGACGTTGTCCGGGTCTAGGCTGTAATCCGTGGCGGGAGAGGCGGCGTACCATTCGCGGCTGTGTTCGATGGCTTGGTGAGCGTAGTTTCGAACAAAGTCTTGGGGATTTGGTTCGTCGGGATTGCCGCCGATGTGCTCGGGGCCCCAGTGAAAGGGCTGGACGCGGCGATTGTCGTCGGTGGTCCAGCGGCGGTGCTCGTAGCGGCGGATTTTGCGTTCGAACCAATCCATAAGAGCAGTTGTCAGTCTTAAGTTTACAGTCGTTGGTCCCAGAAACAAAAAGTCGGCGCTGGTCAAAGGTCGAAAAAGAATTTACACAGAGACCGCAGAGTGCACAGAGAACGCGGAAAGGAAAGCGTTAGGGATGAGGCACGGGGGGAAGTGCGATGGATTGAGGCAGTGGGGTGAGTGTGGGACATTAGTTATAGGACCGCGAAGCGGCCGACCAAACTGTGGTCATTGCCTTCTTTTTTCTATTTGGGATTGTCGTGGGGAGCTTCCTGAATGTCTGCATCATGCGGATACCAGAGGAGACATCCATTGTGTCGCCGGGTTCGCGCTGCCCGCGGTGCGGGACGCCAATCAAGCCGTATGACAACGTGCCGGTGCTTGGGTGGCTGTGGCTGCGGGGGAAATGCCGCTCTTGCGGGCTGCCGATTTCACCGATGTACCCGTTTATCGAATTGGCGACAGGGCTGCTGTTTTTGACGGCGTTTCTGGAGTTTGGTATCACCCAAGCGACGGTGAAATGGCTGTTTTTCACGTGCTTGATCGTAATCCTGACGGTGACCGATCTGCGTGTGCGGCTGTTGCCAGACGTGGTGAACTGGCCGGGCTTTGCGGCGGGACTGATGTTTTCGGCGTTTGTGCCACCAGGCAACGGATTCGCGAGGATTCTGATGGAAAGATTCCTGCAAGTACGACTGCCGGGATTCGCGGCGGGGATTCTGGACGGAGTTCTCGGAGCTGCGTTCGGGAGCTTTCTGCTGTGGGGACTGGCGGCAGGATACAAATTGGTGCGCGGCCACGAAGGCATGGGCATGGGCGATGTGAAAATGATCGCCATGATAGGGACTTTTGTAGGCTTGCGAGGGACGTTTCTGACGCTGCTGGTGGGGAGTTTCTTGGGAAGCGTGATTGGGCTCGGGCTTGTTTTGGGGCTGTACCTCAGCGGTTGGAGGAATGGAGTGGCGAAACGCGCCAGCCGGCGGGGACTGGGCACGGAACGACGATTGCGATGGGCGATAGCGAGGCAATACCAGTTGCCGCTGGGGACGTTTCTAGGGATTGGGGCGCTGGCGATCGTGTATGGCAGGCCGTTGATTGAGAATTATTGGCCGAGTTTGCGTGGGATCGTGGCGTAGAAGAAGAGCCGGAGGGCAGGAATAATGTTCGCAACGATGCAAAGCGCGAGCAACACACAGCACCTTTGGCTGATCGTCGCTGGACTAGGGCTTGGGTTCCTGGTAGCCACGCTGCTAGTGGTGTTCGTGATGCGGAAGTTTTTTCAGAGCAGGCGGGAGGGGCAGAAGGAAGAATTCAAGGCCAGCGGGCCGGGCACGGAAAACCCCTCGGCGTTCATGGCGGCGTCGATGCAAGGCGTGATTCAGCAACTGCGCGAGCAGGAAAAGGAACTGGAACGCCTGCATCGTATCGAGAGAGAACGCGCGGAACAGACGGAGCGGCTGAGCGAAGAAGTGACCAGGAACATGCCGGCAGGGCTGCTGGTGGTAAACGCCATGGGAATTATCTCCAGCTCGAATCCCGCGGCGGAGCAGGTGCTCGGAATTCGCGGACTGGCATTCCGGCGCTACAGCGAGGCGCTTGGCGCGTCCTCGGAAATGACCAGGCTGATTGGGCAATGCCTCTCGAACGGGACAATTTTCAGACGCGAAGAAGTAGAACACGTCCCGCCCGCAGGCGATACTCGGCACCTGGGCGTGACCATCTCGCCGATCCGGCGAGGCGAGGGAAAGATCAACGGGGCGATTTGTCTGCTTACGGATTTGACGGAGCTGGCCGCACTGCAGCAACGCATGCAGTTCAAGGAAAACCTGGCCGCGTTGGGCGAACTCTCCGCGGGAATCGCGCACGAGTTCAAGAACGCGCTGGCGACGATTTCCGGTTACGCGCAGATGATCCAGTCGGAGTCCAGCGAGACGGAGGCTTTGGACTACGCTAAGCGGATCCTGGAGCAGACGCAGAACATCACGCACGTGGTAGCGGAGTTCTTGAAGTACGCGCGGCCGCTGGAGATTCCGGACGACAGAGTGCCCTTGCAAACGATGGCGGACCGCGTGGTTGCAGAGGTGCGAGAAGCTCTGCCACAGGTAAACATTCGCTGGGAAGGGACCTTTGGAGATGTGGGCGGCGACGAAGGGCTGCTGAGACAAGCGCTGCTGAACCTGGCGCGAAACGCAGCCGAAGCGTGCGCACTGACGGCTGGCGGAGGCCAGGTCCTTGTTCGCGGAGAAATCATTCGGAGCGATGAGGCAGGGTTCCAAAGGATAGGCGTTAGCGATAACGGCCCGGGGATTCCGACGAATGTGTTGCCGAAGCTGTTCCGGCCGTTTTTCACAACGAAGGCCAAGGGGACGGGGCTGGGGCTGGCCGTGGTGCAAAAGATCATCGTACAACATGGGGGGCAAGTGGAGGTTCGAAATAGGACTGCAGGAGGGGCGGAGTTTATAGTTACGCTACCCCTGCCGCGAAGCGTGCCAGAAGCAGTAGAATCAAAGCAGACTAGCATCTAAGAGACTGTCGGGGTCTTCCAACTGCTCCAGGAGGAAGGATCATATGCGAGTGCGATTCTGGATGAAGGCTAGTGTGATGGTTGCGGCTCTGTGCCTGGTTGGACTCACGGCAGCCGCGCAGCAACAGACTGGCGATCCGGTGGCGGATGCCGCAAGAAAAGCAC
>Ga0137401_10000194_pt1 | contig 21555 bp, 19 predicted proteins | sample CZOMad1_1_16fung_FD_108286 | JGI IMG/M metagenome (GOLD analysis project Ga0137401, IMG submission 108286) | Vadose zone soil fungal communities from Angelo Coast Range Reserve, California, USA - CZOMad1_1_16fungal (Illumina Assembly) | ecosystem: Environmental > Terrestrial > Soil > Vadose...
ATTATATGTGAGACGGTACACTAGAGCAGAATCGATGCGAGACCGTTACCCGCGTTTCTTAGAGCCGGTAATAGCGCATCGCGTTATCGTGAAACAGCATCTGCTTTTCGCCCGCACTAAACTCGTCCGTAATCGAATGAAAGGCCGCATACAGCGAGTCGAAATCGCTATACAGCTTATCGACCGGAAAATTGCTGGCAAACATGCAACGACTGACACCGAAGATCTCGATGGTTTCGAGTACAAACGGGCGGATACTATTGGCGCTCCAATGCCAGTCAAAGGCACCGAGCCCGGAAATTTTGGACACGATATTAGGGACGGCTGCTAGTGCTCGCATTCCTTGCCGCCAAGTACGGGTTCCTTCTTCGTCTCGGTCGACTGGCATCCCAGCATGATCGAGAATGATGAGCGTTTCCGGATGCGCCTGCGCGAGGTCGGCAGCGTCAGACATCTGTGAGGGATAGAGTTGAAGATCGAACGAAAATCCAAACTCACGCAGAAGCCGAAACCCACGACGCCATTGTTTGTCGTTCAAGAGATCAGGACGGCGGACGTAAGACTTCACCGGGTCCTGGTGCCAGCAGACAATGTGGCGAATACCGCGAACGTTTTTATATTGAGCGTGACCCACCAGAATCTTCTCAATATCAGGCGCGTCGAGTTCGGCGCGAGCGACGATACCATGAGGAAAACCGTATTGGTCAGCGACCGATTGGAGCCAGGCGGTTTCGCCGACCGGGTCGTCCGGGTCCCAACCGCATTCTACATGTACCGACTTGACGACGCTTTGATTTCGAACATCTGCCAAATAGTCCTCTATGATGTAGGTCTTCGCGATCGGCTCGATATCACCTTCCAGCCGCAGCGCTAGCGGACGGGTTTGCAACCAAGGATAGGGGTTGTGCTCAAGATCCCAGAGATGGTGATGCGGATCGATGAGAGGCGGAGGCATTAGGTCCTTTCCAGTATGTCGCGAGGCGAGACAGGCCGCATTACATTATCAAACATTCTCTTGAATAGACTAAATAGAAGCGCTTAGATCACGCGTAAATCATCGAGCAAAACGCGCAACGTTTTCGAAACGGAAACAGTTCTCCCCTAATCTGGCAGAGTCAACGCCGTCTGCATGGCAATTCTAGAGTCCAAGCTTAATCCTACCTCACAAGAATTCCGCGCCAGCGTGATTGCCATGCGCGCATTAGTCGACGACCTCCGCGCCAAAGTTACTGAGCTTGCTCGAGGCGGCGGAGAAGAAGCGCGGCAAAAACATCTTTCGCGAGGCAAACTATTGCCGCGCGAACGCGTGCAACGTTTGCTCGACCCAGGCACTCCGTTTCTCGAGTTGTCACCGTTGGCCGCTTACGGAATGTATGATAATGCCGCCCCTGGGGCCGGAGTCATCACCGGCATCGGTCGTGTTTCCGGAAAGGAGTGCGTGATCGTTTGTAACGATGCCACCGTAAAAGGCGGAACCTATTACCCGATCTCGGTAAAGAAGCACCTTCGCGCACAAGAAATCGCTGGGCAGAACCGCTTGCCATGCATCTACCTAGTTGATTCGGGCGGCGCGAATTTGCCGAACCAGGAGGAGGTATTTCCCGATCGGGAGCATTTTGGTCGAATCTTTTATAATCAAGCCACCCTTTCTGCGCAAGGCGTTGCGCAAATTGCAGTGGTGATGGGTTCATGTACCGCCGGTGGCGCCTATGTGCCGGCGATGAGCGATGAATCCATCATTGTAAAGAACCAAGGCACAATCTTTTTAGGCGGACCGCCCCTGGTCAAAGCTGCAATTGGCGAAGTCGTCACCGCAGAAGATCTGGGTGGCGGCGATGTCCATACCCGATTGTCTGGGGTGGCTGACCATTTGGCGCAAGACGATTCTCACGCGCTCGCGCTTGCCCGGCGAATTGTCGCTAACCTTAATCGCACGAAACTGGTCCAGCTCGACATTTGCACACCAGCCGAGCCGCACGCTAACCCAGAAGAATTGTATGGAGTTATTCCGACCGATCACCGTAAGCCGTACGACGTCCGTGAGGTGATTGCCCGTCTGGTCGACGGTTCTGAATTTGACGAATTCAAGGCTCGCTATGGTTCGACGCTGGTTTGTGGATTTGCACATCTCTGGGGTTATCCGGTAGGCTTCGTCGCAAATAACGGAATCCTTTTTTCCGAATCGGCACAGAAAGGGACGCATTTCATCGAGCTCTGCTGTCAGCGAAAAATCCCTCTCGTCTTTTTGCAGAACATCGCTGGATTCATGGTTGGCCGGAAATATGAGAATGAAGGTATCGCCCGCCATGGTGCCAAGATGGTCACAGCCGTCGCTACCGCTCAGGTTCCCAAATTTACGGTCATCATCGGTGGCTCGTTTGGTGCAGGCAACTACGGCATGTGTGGGCGCGCTTATTCTCCGCGATTCCTCTGGATGTGGCCGAATGCGCGGATCTCGGTGATGGGCGGAGAACAAGCCGCCTCGGTGCTTTCCCGAATCAGACGCGATTCGATCGAGGCAAAGGGCAATCAGTGGAGCGCCGAGGAGGAAGAAGCTTTCAAGGCGCCGATTCGTGAACAATACGAAAAACAAGGGCATCCTTACTACGCGAGTGCGCGCTTGTGGGATGATGGAGTAATCGATCCCCTGGATACCCGGCTCGTCCTTGGCCTCGGTATCTCTGCCTCATTAAATGCACCAATCCCAGAAACAAAGTTCGGAGTATTTCGGATGTGAAGCAGGAAATGCGGAATGCGAATTGCGGAATGTATAACCCGATGAATTACCAAACGCTCGAACTAAGCCTTACCGGTCCGGTAGCGACCGTTACACTGAATCGGCCGGAAGTGTTCAATGCGTTTAACGAAGTCGCGATTGCGGAACTTGAGGACTGCATCCACGCACTGGGAAATCGGGATGAACTTCGCGTCATCGTGCTCGCTGCCCGGGGAAAATGCTTTAGTGCTGGAGCCGATCTGGGTTGGATGAAGCGCATGGCTGAATTGTCGCACCAAGCAAATTTTGATGATGCCTATAAGCTCGCTACCATGCTGCGGACGATTTTCGCCTGCCCAAAACCAGTCATCGCGCGGATTCAAGGAGACGCCTTTGGCGGCGGAGTAGGCTTGATTTCCGCTTCCGATATCGCGGTTACGGTCGAAAACGCAAGTTTCAGTCTTTCGGAGGTAAAGCTCGGACTTATTCCGGCAACGGTCAGTCCCTATGTGATTCGCGCAATCGGCGCCCGAGCGGCTCGCCGTTATTTGATCACCGCCGAGCGATTTGCCGCCGTGGAAGCGCGTCGTATTGGACTCGTACACGAAGTAGTCTCGGCTGATCTATTGGATCCAACCGTTCAGTCGATCATCGCCGCTATTTGCCAAAACGGCCCGCGTGCTGTCACCAAGACCAAACAATTAATTGACGATATCGATGGCCGGCTGTTCTCCGAAGATGTCTTGGTGGACACGGCGGAAAGGATCGCACAAGTCCGAGCCTCAGAGGAAGCACGCGAAGGCGTTCGCGCCTTTCTGGAAAAGCGATCACCGGCTTGGCGTAAGAATGGGCCGGGTTCCGCAAGCCAGGATTCGCAACGCACCAACTCGAATCCTTGAAAATGTGATGTTCCGGAAAATCCTGATTGCTAATCGGGGCGAAATCGGTTGCCGAATAGCAGCCACGGCTTCCCGACTTGGCATTCGAACTGTCGCAGTTTATTCAGACGCTGACCGAACGGCCAAACATGTAGAAGTCTGTGATGAAGCGGTTCACATTGGTGGAGCTTCAGCAACAGAGAGCTATCTGCGGATTGAGCCAATCATTCGAGCGGCTACTTCAACTGGTGCGCAAGCCGTTCATCCTGGCTACGGCTTCTTAGCGGAAAACGAAGCGTTTGCTAGCGCCTGCGCCGAGGCCGGGCTCACTTTTATTGGTCCGCCACTCTCCGCAATTCGGGCGTTGGGCAACAAAAATGCGGCCAAAGAACTCATGATGAAAGCCGGTGTTCCACTTGCGCCGGGCTATCATGGAAAGAGTCAGGACGACCTGAAGAAGCGAGCCAAGTCCGTAGGTTATCCCGTACTGCTGAAGGCGAGCGCCGGCGGCGGGGGAAAAGGGATGCGTATGGTGGAGAAAGAAGAGGATTTCGAGTCTGCTCTGGCAGCTTGCCGCCGTGAGGCGAAAAACAGCTTCGGAAATGAATCCCTTTTGATCGAAAAATATCTACCACATTCGCGCCACATCGAAATCCAAGTGTTCGCCGATGCCCACGGCAATTATGCACATCTCTTTGAGCGAGATTGTTCGATCCAGCGCCGTTATCAAAAGATCGTGGAGGAGGCTCCAGCGCCAGAGCTGGCTCCGGAATTGCGCCGATCGCTCGGAGAAACTGCAATCGCCGCGGCCCAAGCCGTAAGCTATATCGGCGCCGGCACCGTCGAATTCCTCGTCGATCAGGATGCGCGGTTTTATTTCATAGAGATGAATACCCGTCTCCAGGTCGAACATCCGGTCACGGAGATGATAACCGGCCAAGATTTGGTTGAGTGGCAATTACGCGTTGCGGCGGGACTGCCGCTTCCGGTACTGCAAGATCGCCTAACCATTCATGGTCACGCCATAGAAGCTCGCATTTACGCCGAAAATCCAGACAAACATTTTTTGCCATCAATTGGGACCTTACGAATTCTGAAACTGCCAAAAGCAGTCGAATTCGAAATTGGGCCTGATCCAGCTCCTGTGCGAGTCGACTCGGGCGTGCGCGAAGGAGACGTTATTACCCCATACTACGATCCGATGATCGCCAAACTGATAGTCTGGGGAAGTGATCGGACTACCGCCATCGCCCGTCTCGTTGCGGCACTCGGCGATTTCGTGGCGGTTGGCTTGCAGACGAATCGGGCTTTTCTGTCGCGCTTGGTTAGTTCCTCGGAATTTACGGCCGCTAACCTCGATACGGGTTTGATCGACCGTACTCTCGCCCGCTGGTTGGACCCGGGCTGTCCGGTTCGATTCGCCTTCATAGCGCTGGCCACCGCCGCACTACTCAAACGGGAACAAATCAGCACCAAAGCCGACCCGGCCGATCCATTTTCGCCATGGAGAGAAACTTCCGGCTGGCGACCTAATGCCGAGTACATTCGAACGTTAATTTGGAGGAGTTCGCACCAAGATATTGAGGTCAAGCTAACCTATGCGCGCGGAGGATTTTTACTGCGAACGACCGACGAGTCCGCTCTGGTTTCGATTCTCGAGGATCGAGAGAGCCAATTTGTGTTGTTGGCCGATGGCGAAAGAGTTGCCGGCCAGGTATATTCGCCAGACGAAACTTTCGTTGTCGTCACGGAAGGCGAGCAGGTTACGTTGCACTGGATAGATCCGGTAAGCAGTGCCTCCCACGCTGAACATGCGGAAGGAGATCTGCGCGCACCTATGCCAGGAAAGATCGCCGCCGTCTTGGTCAGAAACGGTCAAACCGTGACCAAAGGCGCACCGCTGATAACAATGGAGGCGATGAAAATGGAACATACCATTGTGGCGGTTGAGGATGGTATCGTCCATGAAGTACTGTTCAATGAGGGGGATCAGGTCGACGAAGCGTCGCTACTGCTGCGCTTTTCACCAACTCATACCTGATCAATGAGCAAATGATTAAGATCGTCGAGGTCGGTCCACGAGACGGATTACAAAACGAAAAAGCTTTGGTACCGACTTCGATCAAAGTGGAATTGATTAACCGGCTCAGCGCTGCCGGTATCACGCATATCGAAGCAACTTCATTCGTCTCGCCGAAATGGGTTCCTCAACTAGCGGATGCCGCCGACGTGATGCGCCAAATCGGTCACCAGCCTGGGACCACCTATTCGGCTCTGGTTCCGAATACGAAAGGATTTGAAAGCGCGCTTTCAGCTAAGGTTGATGAAGTGGTGATCTTCACTGCCGCCAGTGAAACATTTTCGCAAAAAAACACCAACTGTTCGATTGCCGAGTCGCTTGCACGCTTTGCTCCCGTTGCCTCGGCCGCCAAACAATATCATCTGCGGCTGCGAGGTAGCATCTCTTGTGCGCTGGGTTGTCCATACCAGGGTGAAGTTCCCGTTTTTGCGGTGGCTGAGATGGTCCGCCGTCTGTGTGATCTCGGTTGTGACGAGATCGATATTGCTGATACCATTGGAGTCGGTACGGCTAACCAAGTCAAAGCGGTCATCCGGGCGGCCGCACAAGAGTTCTCCATCGACCGTTTGGCTGGCCACTATCATGATACTTTCGGACAAGCGTTAGCTAATATCCTGGCTAGTTTGGAAGTCGGACTATCAATCTTCCATAGCTCCGTAGCTGGCCTCGGCGGTTGTCCGTTCGCCTACGGCGCCACCGGAAATATAGCTACCGAAGACCTCCTCTATTTGCTGCGGGGGTTGGGTTTGGAGACCGGGATCAGCCTCGACGAAATTGTGCGCACCGGCGATTTTATATCACAAGCGATCGGACGTGAAAATGCTTCCCGAGCCGGACGTGCATTATTGGCGAAGCAATGGCCTGCTGCCCCCTAGGAGCACTGATTCAGTGCCTTCGGCCCGCTCTCTGCTAGAACGCCGATATCCCGGTTTGGGCTCGTCCTAGAATCAATGCATGAATATCCTCGGTTCCTTCATAGGTATTCACGGCAAGCAGATTCATCAAGTGGCGAACAACATGGTACTCATCCAGAATCCCATTTGCTCCGAGCATATCCCGCGCAGTGATAGCAATCTCCAGCGCTTTCTTCGCACAACTGCGTTTCACTAAACTAATCGCCTCAGGCGAACATTCTCCTTCGTCTAGTAGCCTAGCTACTCGCAAGGCGGCTTGACTCATGAGAGCGATCTCGGTTTGCATATCAGCCAACTTCTTTTGGATTATTTGATTGGCAGCGAGTGGCCTACCAAATTGCTTACGTTCTAAAACATAATCTCGGGCAATCTTCCAACATGCTTCGGCCGCGCCAATCGTCCCAAAGGCAATACTAAATCGCGCCTTATTCAGCGATCGAAACGGCGCCGCCAGTCCCTTCGCGTCTGGCAACCTGTTCTCCGCTGGAACCATAACATTATCCAGCCAGACTTCGCCGGTAGGCGCAGCGCGCAACGAAAATTTACCTTCGATATTGGTCGTCCGCAGCCCCGGTGCCCCGCTTTCGACGATAAATCCGCGAACGATCCCCTCTTCATCCTTCGCCCATACAATTAAAATATCGGCAACAGTGGCTAATCCGATCCATTTTTTCTGCCCATCGAGCCGATAGCCACTTTCTACCCTCCTTGCCTGCGTAACCATAGAGGCCGGATCCGAGCCATACTCTGGTTCGGTTAACGCAAAGCAGCCAACCAGTTCTCCGGTGGCCAAGCGAGGGAGGTATTTATCTTTCTGTGCCAATGAGCCGTTGAGATAAATCGCCTCGATAACCAGGCTTGATTGTACGCTAAATACAGTTCGGTAAGCGCTGTCTACGCGCTCAAACTCCCGCGCGACCAGCCCGTAACATACATGGTTGAGCCCGCGGAAACCGTAGTCATGTAAGTTGATACCAAGAAATCCTCTTTCGCCCATTTCCCTGACGATCGCTGGATCGAAACTTTGCGTCCGTGTCGCTTCGATCACTCGGGGCAACAGGCGCTCTCGCGCGTAAGCGGCAGCCTCAAGTTGAACCGATTTCTCGATGTCTGTGAGCTGTAGATCGAGTCGTAGCGGATCATCCCAATGAAGGGTAGCGCTCTGGGGCATACTCTACTGATACAGAAGACTGAAGTCTGAATACAGGAGATCGTGCTCATCGGGATCAACCTTTTCATGAAAATGTTCAAGAATTCCGACCGCCGATTGTAAGCAGATCGTTTTGTCGCCCCATTTGCTGCCTCGAAAGACTTCATCGAAAAGCGGATCTGTATGGATGATGCCCCCCTGTGCGCCGGGCCGGTGAAAGGGATCCGAGATTGCCACGATCGCAGAGAACTAGTAGATACTGAGCCGTGGTAGTTCTGGGACATGCGGCACGGATGGCTCAAACCGGGCGCATGGGGATGCAAAACGAAAGGCGTTGCTATCCCAAGCGCCGAGGTTTTCGCACTACCATTGCGGGCCTCGGGGCACGCCGGGAGTCGCCCAACGATTTTATCTTAGCCCTGTGACGCGGGCGCAAGATTGGGTCAGCGTTTCTTACATGCGCGACCAATCTAGAAGCTGGCTCGAACTCTCTTTCCTTTTCTAAGGATATTTTCGATTAGTTCGAATTGAGCGTTCAGACTCGCGAGGTCATCAATATCGGACATTTAAGAATCAGACAAGCCGTTTTCAAAAGACAAAGAATTCTATAGAAAGGAAGCCCAGTATATGCTTAGAGAAAGATTTTGGTATGGCGAGGCTGCCTTTCTAATGGGTCCCTTAATCAGTTTGATTGTTCCAGTGTGGGGAGATGACGAGCTAGCAGTCAATCTGGTAAATAGTTTGCCGGTCATTCCTGAGCTAGCTGAGTGGATCGTAGTGGCAGTGCATCCCACACAGTCGCTTTGTGACTTGGATCGGCGTGGTGCCATCCAGCTCATTTCGTGCAACGAACCTTCGCGGGGCCGACAAATGAATGCTGGAGCGAAGGCCGCACGGGGAAAAGTGCTTTGCTTTCACCATTGTGATACTGAGTTGCGTCCCGAGCACCTGAGTGCATTGGAGGAGGCGGCCAGGAACAGCGCTATTATCGGTGGGGCCTTTCATCGCCGATTTCGGGCTCAACGCACTATGTGGCGAGAACCGTTAGTAAGATGGTTGAGTAAACTGGGCGGACCATTATTCGGCGATCAATCGATCTTCGTCGATGCATCGATTTTCCGAAAGCTAGGTGGTTTCGCTGACATTCCTCTGATGGAAGACTTGGAGTTCTCTCGCCGGCTACGGCGGACCGGACGAATTGTGATTCTGGATCCGCCGCTCTGGTCACCTCCCCGACGCCTCGGGCGGTTGGGAACTTGGTGGCGAACGTTCCGCAATACCGCGTTCATTGGACTCTTCTATCTTGGCGTCGATCCTCACACCCTGCATAGTTGGTACTATCGCTTGCCTCCGACCCATCCGAATAGTAACCCGAACCAGTCGCAACCCTCTGAAAATGACACTCACGACCAACCTTGATCTCCCGGCCGGCCAGACCTTTTCTCGCACATTGACGAATCACGGACTGACTCTCCGGCGCACTCCTACCGAGATCTTCCAGCTCAACGTGGGCAAGCTCTGTGACCTTACCTGTGTTCATTGCCACGTGAACGCCGGACCGAAGCGCAAAGAGGTTATCGGGCGTGCGACTGTCGACCGCATGCTCGACTGGTTGACAAAAGCTAACATTTCTACCGTTGACCTGACCGGTGGTGCACCGGAAATGGTTCCCGATTTTCGTTATCTGGTCCAGCGGCTCCGGCAACTACCTCAAATCGAAACCATCATCGACCGCTGTAATCTCACCATTCTCTTTGAACCCGGTTTCGAATGGCTCGCCGAATTTCTGGCAGACCACCGCCTCAAGATCGTCGCCTCGATGCCATGTTATGGACCGGAAAATGTGGACGCTCAACGAGGCGACGGTGTCTTCGACCGCAGCATACGCGGCCTTCAACTCCTGAACCGCGTTGGATACGGTCGTACGCCCGATTTAGCTCTCGATCTCGTCTACAATCCCAATGGCGACTTTCTTCCATCTGACCAAGCGGCACTTGAGGTCGACTATCGGCGCGAGTTAAAGCAGCACTTCGACATCGATTTCCATCGACTTTACACCATCACCAATATGCCCATCGGACGTTTTGCTTCCTGGCTGAGACACAATGGGAAGTTGGGCGCCTATATGGAATTGCTAGTCGAAGCCTTTAATCCCGCTTCAGTGGCCGGCCTTATGTGCCGTAATACCCTCAGTGTTGGTTGGCGGGGCGAGGTGTACGACTGCGATTTCAACCAGCAACTCGGTATGCAATGGAAAGAAGAGAAGCCACTCTTTCTCTGGGATCTCGATCCGGAGCAATTGAACGCGCGTCCAATCGGCGTCGGGAACCATTGCTTTGGTTGTACCGCGGGCGCCGGATCCTCCTGCGGTGGGGCGCTGATCTCATGAGGCCGAGTCGCCCGCGAACGAACACAGGGGGAACCACGAATAGGCGCGAATACGCACGAATGAATTTTGCTTTTCGTTAGGGGCGGCTTCTCTTCATTCGCGGTTTTTTCCTGATTCCTCGCTTGCGCAACGGCAGTGCGACCATTGCAAGTTCCGCGACTCCTGCGAGCTCCCTTTCCGACGCACCGTCTCGCGCTTGGACTGACATCCCTTGAACAATGGCACCAATATACCGAGCCAAAATTGTGACATTGGCCCCGGACTTCAATTCGCCCTCGTTCAAAGCGCGCTTCAGTCGTTCCTCGATCGCCCTCAGCCCTCGGGTCCGAAGACTGGCGACATCATGGGCAACTGCTCTGTGTTCCGGGGCACAACCGAGTACGGCATTCGATACCAAGCAGCCGCCTGGATTTCTTCGAGCAGCAAATACCTGAGCAGCTTCACACAACAAGCGACGAATCGCGGCTCGAGTGGTGGATTCACTAGCCAGCGCCTCGGCGCTGAACCGCCCCGGGCCTTGCTGGTAAACTGCGAGGACCTCTCGATAGAGATTCGCTTTTGACCCAAAAGCGGCGTACAGACTGGGAGGGCTGATCCCCATCACCTCGGTCAGATCGGCTATCGACGTCCCTTCATATCCCTGCGCCCAAAAAAGCCGAAGCGCCTGAGCGAGCGCGGCTGCTCGATCGAAACTTAAAGGACGCCCCAGTCGGGGGCGTCGCAACCTTTCCATAGCGATCACTATAGAACAGATTTGACACTTGGCCATTTTTCTCTTTCTGTAGCGATAACTATGAATAAGCGCGGTCCGAGGAGTTTCGCGCCAATCAGCGATATGGTTGCTCCATCCACCGGTGCCCGCCACCGGACGGAAGATTCCGTTTTCGCCGACCGATTGAATCAGGTGATCGATCGAGCCTTATCGGAAAATCGTATTATCGGAACCGCTATTCTCGCTGCTCGCGATGGAAACGTCGTTTTTTCCCGCGCCGCCGGTCTGGCTGATCGAGCAAGCGGACGGCCGGTACGCGGTGACACCGTATTCCGGCTTGCTTCCATGACCAAGCCGATAGTTTCCGCCGCGACGCTTGTTTTGGTCGAGCGAGGCAAAATTCAGCTGGATGATCCGGTCACGCGCTGGCTGCCTAACTTTCGCCCGGCTCTGCCCGATGGTCGCCAACCGACCATCACTGTGCGTCACTTGCTTACTCATACTGCTGGGCTCAACTATGGATTCAAAGAGGCGGCAAACGGCCCATACCATCGCGCTCATGTCTCGGACGGATTGGATCAGCCGGGCCTTTCGATCGATGAAAATCTGCGACGATTGGCATCCGTTCCCCTGCTCCATCCGCCAGGGACCATTTGGAATTACTCACTCGCGATCGACATCCTCGGCGAAGTCATAGCGCGAGCCGGCAACGCATCCCTTCCAAAAGCAATCGAGCAATTGATCACTGGTCCGTTAGGCATGAAAGACACGACATTCTCCGTTTCTGATGCTAACAGACTAGCTACCGCCTATGCCGACGCCGATCCGCAACCAGTGCAAATGAATGATCCGCATCTGGTCAGAAACGGGGATGAGTTAATCACCTTCTCGCCGTCGCGTGCGTTTGATCCGAATTCGTATCCATCCGGTGGTGCGGGGATGATTGGCACAGCGCAAGATTACCTGGGTTTCCTGGAAGCATTACGTACCAGGAATAATCCAATCTTGAAGCCGGAAAGCATCGAACTAATGACGACGAACGCTATTGCTGATATTCCCGCGCTGCTATTGGATCCCGGATGGACCTTTGGCTTTGGTTGCAGCGTTCTCGAAGACCCGGCGCCAACCGGTTCACCCATGAATCCTGGTACCTTTCGTTGGGGAGGGGTATACGGAAACGATTTTTGGGTTGATCCGGTCGCACGCCTCTCAGTTGTTGCCCTCACTAACACTTCAGTCGCCGGCATGACCGGCGTTTTCCCCGACTCGGTTAGGCGTGCGGTTTATGGCGTATTGCAGAATCTATAATCCAAGAGCTAGAATTTAGAAGCTGGAAGAGCACGCGTGGCTCACACACCTCAATCTCGCTGTCGCTCAAAGGGTGTGTATCGCCCTGCCTTTGGCGTATTCTCCGCCGATCTTCTGGATTCTAGATTCTAAATTCTAGCTTCTCTGGTCCTGCTTCTCTGGCCGAAGACTCCTCTACTCTCCTTCGCAGCTCAGCCATCTCTTCAGCGATTGGTCGAAACACCCCGCGCTCGGTAATAAGCGCGGAGACCAGGTGGCGCGGTGTGACATCAAACGCGTAGTTCGCGGCGGGACTATCTTTTGGCGTCAATCGAACCGTGCGTACGTCGCCGTTGTCGGCCTCGCCACTAATATGAGTCAACTCTTCTGGTGCGCGCTTCTCAATCGGAATGTCGCGTACGCCATTCTCGATTGTCCAGTCGATAGTCGAGACCGGCAACGCGACATAGAATGGGACGCCATTGTCGCGTGCAGCCAACGCCTTAAGGTAGGTGCCAATCTTGTTGGCAACGTCGCCGCTGGCGGTTGTCCGGTCGCTACCAACAATACAGAGATCGACCAGCCCATGCTGCATCAGATGTCCACCGGCATTATCTACGATCACGGTGTGTGGGACCCCGTGGTGACCCAGCTCCCAAGCCGTCAACGAAGCGCCCTGATTCCGTGGGCGCGTTTCGTCCACCCAAACATGGATTGGTATACCGGCGTTGAAGGCCTTGTAAATCGGAGCAAGCGCGGTGCCCCAATCGACAGTTGCCAGCCAACCCGCGTTGCAATGAGTGAGAATATTGACCGGACGAGATCTTGACACCTGCTCCCAAGCCTGTCCAATCAGCGCCCCTCCACGATCGCCAATCGCGGAACAGTTTTGTACATCGTCGTCCGCGATCTGGACGGCCAACGCGTAAGCGGCGCCTGTACGCTCGGCCGAATCGTACGGCAGCAATGTTTGGCGCATCAAGTCGAGCGCCCAGCGCAGGTTGACTGCGGTAGGCCGAGTACGAAAGAGCGTATCATAGGCAACTTGCAGGTTTTCGTCACCGGAATCATCTTGCATTGCTAACGCCATTCCGTAAGCCGCAGCCGCACCGATGAGCGGAGCGCCTCGCACCACCATGTTACGAATACCGGCGGCAGCGTCTTCAACCGTACGCCAGCGTACAACCTCAAATCGGTGGGGTAAACGGGTCTGATCGATCACGCCAACGGAAGCGCGATCATCGTTCAGCCAAATGGTTCGATAGGGTTGGCCGTCGACATTCATGGCTTACAGGGAGAAGCGAATTGAAATACAAACTATCACCTCAGTCACCGCACCCGACAAATACCAGTTTTCCTTGGAATCGCGCGAAAACTGAAACATGCTCGCTCTACGTCTTTCTGCGAGTACGGTTTAATGATGGCGTCCCACCGTTGAGTATCACTACTGTTAGCAGAAGACATTTAATCCTCTCTACCTCGAAGGATTTCTGCATTATCAAAACCGGAATCTAGCAATTCGCTCCCAGAACAAAGGGAAATACCCGGATAGGGACCACCAGGTTCTTGGATGCTGGATTTCTGCGGATTCGAGGTTCGGATTAAAGAGCCGCTAAATAAATGATGAGTAGCGTGGGCGATGCCCAATGCCGTCAAGGCAAGGTTTTCGACATATAGTTTGGGTTTCATGGTTCATGAGTATTGGTGTGGATGATTTGATTTGCCGATTGGCGTTAACCCTCCCGAACGAGAGAGTGGATCCAGTACAGAATAGTCAACGCGTTGCGGCGGCGTTAGGCTACTCGTACCTTCGAGTAGGCTACTGCAATACCGATTTGTTGACTAAACCGGATAACTGACATGAGTTGTGGATATTAGTTCGTAAGCCGCAAACCCGTCAAGGTCTAATTGCCCGTCCAGGCCAAACTCTTTTGCTTCACAAATCAGGAACAACGGACAAAGGTCAATCTTCAGATCGGCGTGTCGCTCCGCGCCCGCCGGGCGACGCGAGGTAGGACGGCCCGTCCCGGGCCGCCAGGTCACGCGCTGCTAGGCCGAAAAATATTGCCGGAGGCTTGCTCCTGCTAAGATCCGTAGCCCCTCACAAAGCAATGGCACCCCGACGGGTTTGGGCGGTCCGGGACGGACCGCCTACCTCAGCCGATTCGGCGCTCGCGGAGCGGCACGCCCTACCTGCCCGACCTTACGGTGCGAGAAGGGTCGCATGGCTAGCGAGCCAAGGACATCCCAACTACAACATCGGCGTCCGCTGAATGTCTGCCGCTTGGCGCTGAAGATTCTTAATTCGAGCTTCTGCCGCTTCTAACTCGTCAGCGTTCTGCCAAGGACGAATTACCACTCGACTCCGATACGATTCCCCTGGGCTTAAAGTCGGCAACCGGCCAGCCGAGCGTTCGAATAGTCTTGGACACGGATAACTGGTTGCCGGTTCAAGACCGGTTACGTAGCCATTCCGTAGCGGCGCTTCGTTCTTCCAAAGTGTAAAATAAGGCAATTCTTTTGTGCTGTAAGAAACCGATACTCCCCCTTGCCCATCCGGCGATTTGAGGAGCGCCTCGGTTTGATCCTGTTCATCATCCCAAAGCTCCATCAAATAGACCTGCTCCGTATATCCGGGAGCGTGCGGACCAGTATATAGATTCCAGCTATCGATACCTTGCGCTGCTCGTTTGTCGCGAGGAGCGAGATTCTTAATCGGGGCGATAAACTGAGAGCCGTTGCCCAGCAAAGGTGGCCCGAAATTAATATGATAAAGCGTCTGAAATTCCTGCGCTGAGTCGCTCAAATTGGTGATGCTGTCGTTGAATGTAATTTCTGGTCTCCCGATTTCCGTGCAGATCTCGGCCAAAAGACGCAGCTGCGGTCCGAACATCATAGTTTCATCGATACTCGCCCGGAGAATAAGTCGAGGCGCCGGGGAGCTTTCGAAATGAATCTCCACGAAGCTGGCCGGTAAGTAATTAATTCGGCCATGAAGACCGAGTGACGTATCACCATCCAGGCACGGCGCACCCATCGATTCCAAGCCGCAGCGAGAAACGAACTCACCGAATCCACCGAGCCAACCGAGTCCTCCCCTATCCCCGAGATTGATGAACTGCGGATGCACAATCTCGCGAACCGGTGAATCCCAACCCAGACGAATGTTGCCGACGTGCGCTTCCCAAACGTTAAATCCGCGACTGGGAACGACGCAAAAACGCAGAAGACCGTTATCGACGTCAATGACTTCAGTCCCTTCCTGTCTCCCTCCGCTTAGAGTTTTCTTCCGAACGCTCCAGTTTCCTGATGCGTCTCCGATCTCGCGCGGATCGAGCGTCCATTCTTTTAGCGAGACGCCATTCTCTGCGTCGGTTACTACCTTGGAATAATTCATAGGGGCAAGATCGCAGAGCATATCTATTTGGAGCGTCGACACCACGATAAACTGGTGCCGCCGGTACCCAGTAAACGCAGCTTCTAGGTGCGGAACACTCGAATCACGCAGCTAGACGCTGCGTTTACTTTTCTCATCAACTGGGACTGCGCGTCGCGGCCAACCCTAAAAGAGCCAACGAAATGACCAGTAACAAAATAAACGCTTCCATTCTTGCTTTCCGATTTCGCTACCGCCAATCGTTTCCGGCAGCAGTGAGATCGGGTCACCAGGTGCGCTTTTTACCCGTTTCGGCTGGCTATGTATGTAACTGTATATCTTACATTATATACGGTCAACGGATTGTTATCGGATCCGTTACATTATGATGGACCAGGCGCCCGGCGTTTTCGGTCTCGTCGCTGGCTTCTGCGGCAGCGGCGACTGTCCGGTTACGCATTTGGTTTGGCGCTACCTCGCCGCCAACGAACAATGGAGCGCCTAAGCCGAAGATCAGCGCGCTCATGGTTAACTTTTGTATTAACGACTTAAGCGGTCGTAAAGTTCAGCTCGCAACAGAAGTTGAACGTCGCCCCGGTTGGCTCGACGTTGTGCGACGATGAACGAGGCACCTGTTCTGATCGTCGGAGGAGGCCCGGTCGGACTAGCATTGGCTTTGGGCCTAGCGCGCCACAGCGTGCGTTCGATCTTGTTCGAATCAAAATCGGAAATTGATCCGCATTCGCGAGCGCTGGGAATCTTGCCGCGCACCCTGGAGATATTTCGGAGCTGGGGTATTTACGACCGCTTCGTTTCGCAAGGAGAGTTTTTCACCAAAGTACGGGTATGGATTGCTCGTCGCCCGACGCCGGCATTGGAGTTGGATTTGACCATTCTCAGTAAAATCACTGCTGCCAACGGCATTTTGATTATACCCCAGAATCGGACCGAGACGCTCCTATTCGAATCGGTAAAGGCCGCCGATCACACCGAACTGTTGCTCGGGAATAAGGTGACCCGTTTTCAACAGGACAACGAAGGCGTTTGGGTCGATGTCCAGACCTCCAGCGGAGAAACGAAAAGTTATCGAGGACGTTATCTGGTCGGTTGCGATGGAGCGCACAGCACGGTGCGCCAAGAGCTGGGATGGGAACTTGAAGGGAAGACCTATCCGACGCGAATCCTGTTAGCAGATATCCGCATTCAGGACGAAAGAGATCAACTCCCTTATCCGCTCCTGGCTCCGGGAGTTCCGGGTGTTCTGGCCGGTGTGCGTTACCAGCCGCAGCACTGGCGAATAATCGCCACTCTGAATCCGGATGAGCAGGAATCGGCCGCATTAGAACCGTCATCAATTCATGGCAGGGTCGTCCAACTGTTTGGCGATGGTTCAGAAGAACAGGTTTGGTCGAGCGTGTTCAATATTCACTGCCGAACGAGTCCGCACTTTCGTCAAGGTCGCATCATGCTGGCAGGCGATGCGGCACATATCAACAGCCCAGCCGGTGGTCAAGGCATGAATAGCGGTATCCAAGACGCACACAATCTGGCTTGGAAGCTAGCTCGGGTTCTCGCCGACACCGATTCCGAATTGTTATTGACCTCCTACGAAAGCGAAAGACGTGAGACTATATTGAAGAGCGTCGATCACTATACCGATCTGCTGACGCGCTATGGAATCGGCGCTCCCCAATTCATCCGCAATATAACTGGCACTCTGATAGGTTTTCTGCCCCGGTTCGGACTCTTTTCTTTGGTCGCGCCAAAAATGGGGATGCTGGACGCCACTTACACCCCATCGCCGATTGTGAGCGGACACGGTCATTCCGTTGGCCGCCGGGCTCCAGACGGCGAATTGATTACGCCGGACGAACGCCGAATCCGGCTCCTGGATTTAGCCGGTCCGCAACCAGTGTTGTTGTTGTTTGATGAGGGACGCCTGCCTGGCTGGGATCCGAATCGGATAAAACAACATTTCGCAAACATCAATGACCTCAAGGTGGTTTTGCTGGTTCATCCAAAAGCACCAAGAGCCGACGACGCGTATGTAGCGTTGGATCCGCTGTGGCGAATCTGGCACGCCGCATGGGGGATGGCCGTTCTGGTTCGGCCAGACGGTTACGTTGGCTGGATGGAGCGACGACCAACCCTGTTAGAATTAGATGAGGGAGTCAGGAAAGCGCTCGGCTCGATTCCGCAAGCGGCGCCACAGAATTCTGTTCTCACTCCTTAATTTCTACCCGACAGCTCACGCCCAGAACGCGGCGCAGCCAGAAGATAGAGAGAGCTACTCGATTGGAGCCACAATAAATACGATTTGAGCGGTTCGCCCGCCTCTCCTCTCATTTTGTGATCTTTGTGTTTCTTTTGCGGCTATTGTCTTCCTCATCCGTGGAGACCTTGGGTAATCGGATCGCCGATCCGGAATTCGCTAAATTCGACTTCGAATCCCTCCCGTTCCGGAGAGCAACACATCAAACCAACCTGACTACCACTCGCCTCTGGGAAATAAGCGAGCCGAAGCATCGGAAAGGAGAGGCCATCGACCGAATATTGAATCCGAATCGCGCTGCCTAGTCTGGTTAATCGCAACCAAACCGGGCCCGGCGAATCGGCCGGCAACACCGACCAGTCGGAAAACTCGCGAGTAACTACCGCTGAAAAATGAGGCAATCCGTCCATGTATTCAACGCCCGTTTTGATCCAGTTAGCCGAGTCCAAGCGGACCATTATTCCAGCTTGGTCATAAAGCGCCTCATACTTGGCTTCGATCTTGACCTGGACGGTTAAGTCTCCGGCTCGTTGCTCGTAATAGAAATGTCCATTGTCCCGAACGAAGCCGTAATGCGTAACTCGCCAGAAATCAGTCTTCGCACCGCTAACAACTCGCAGCCGACCATCATCAGCCTTCCAAACTGGAGGTTCATTCAACCATTGCATCAAGCCCACTCTCAGACACGAATGCACGCAAACAAAAGAGAAACTTTGATCAACCGCAAATGGACACGAATAAAGGCGAAACCTATTCGCGTCTATTCGCGGTTGGAAATACGAGCCCGACTGGTCAACCACGAATGGACGCTGATGGACACGAATGAGAAGAGGAACTTATTCATGTGTATTCGCGTCTATTCGTGGTTTTGGAAGTATGAACTCTCGGGAAAAGGTTTCATTTCGCGTTTTGTTCGCGGTTTCGCAAGCGAGTGATCCGATAGGCGCAGCGCCGGGCACCAGCTAACAGGTGTTCGACTCGCTCAACCCGAACATCCCGTCCGAGGACATGCTCGAAGATTGCCTGCTCCGAACGGCAAAAGCCTGTGCAAGCGCTGGCCGCGGCACAGATCGGACAATGATTCTCCACCAAAAGATAGTTATCCCCCTCCTTTTCCCAAGTCGCCATATAGCCTTCCTTGTTTCGAATTTCGGCCAGACGAGCGATCCTCCGGGCCAAACTTTGCTCGCCGGAAAGCTGTGCCTCATATCTTTTGCGCGTTCCGGCCTCTCGAACTCGGATCAATTTCTCCAAGGCGTCTTCCCCTAGCACGTCTCTGATTTCACCAATGAGTTGAGCCGTGAGTTCTGCGTGCGCATCCGGAAAACGTCGTTGGGCAGCCGGTGCGAGGTAATAAACCTGCGCCGGCCGCCCCACTCCTCGTACTTCCGACTTGGCGTACACCAATCCCTCATCGGTCAGACGCAACAGCTGCTGTCGCGCCGCCTCCGCTGTGATTTGTAGCCAGGTACCGAGATCGCCGGCAGTCTGCGGTCCCCTCGTTTTGAGCAAGAACAGCAATCGATCCGGCGGCGCTAATTTTTCGAGATTTCTATTTTCCAAGTCTATCCTTGACATATTCAGTAACTGGATTTACCAAGTTTCTACTTCTTAAAATAAATGCCCTCTCGAGTAAATGCAACTGCCACGAGGGTAACGGAGGTGTCTAATGAAACTGTTATCTGACAGATTTGCGCTTATCACCGGTGCTTCTCAGGGACTTGGTCGCGCGCTCGCACTCGCCTATGCCAGTGAAGATGTCCGCGGGCTGGCCCTGGTCGCGCGTGGCAAAGAGCCCTTGCAGAAACTTAAATCGGAAATCGACCAAATCGCGCCGCCCACGAATGTCGTGATTATTCAGGCCGACCTCGGCTCGATCACTGACATCGAACGGGTCGCAGCGATCACCTTGGAGGCTTGCGGCGGTCGTTTGGATATCTTGGTCAATAACGCATCAACCTTAGGACCGGTACCGATGCCTTATCTGCTGGATTATCCGGCGGACGATTTCCAGCAGGTATTGAATGTCAATCTGGTCGCCCCCTTCCTCCTCATCCAGAACTTGCTCGCGGCCATGATCGATCACGGCGGATCGATTATTAACGTAACGAGTGACGCTGGTCGAGTCGGTTATCCCGGTTGGGGTGCGTATGGCATCAGTAAATTCGGCTTGGAAGGACTATCGCAGACCTGGGCGGCCGAACTGGCGGAAACGCCGGTGCGGGTGAATTGGGTTGATCCAGGGAACATGAATACGGCCATGCACCGCGACGCGGAACCAAATGAAGATCCGACTGCCTGGACAGATCCAGCCGCGGTCACCGATATCTTTGTTTTCCTTGCCTCGGCCGCCAGCCAGTCCGTGCGCGGCCAACGTCTGGAAGCGCAGTCCAACTGGCGCAATGCAATAACGAAAGGATAATCCATGTTGCTGCCGCCTGGCCTGCCTTCGATCAAAAACATCCGCAAGCGAGCAAAACCAACATCCGTCGATCGAACTGTCCCATTTCACTTACCTTCAGAACTGAATGCCGATCGGCCGCCGGAACGTCGCGGCCTGGCTCGTGACCGCGTGCGGTTGTTAGTGCTGGAACGCAACAGCGGAAAAGTTACCCACACGCGGTTTGACCGAATTACCGAACTTCTCAGTCCCGGGGATTTGCTGGTATTCAACTCCAGCCGAACGCTTCCGGCCACATTGGCCGGGAGGCTGGGACACTCGACGTCCACCGTGGAAGTTCGTTTGGCGGAGTTGCTGCCCGACGGTACCTGGCTTGCTCTGCTGCTCCTTCAGCCGGCGATCCTCCGTGGGAAGGATGTGCTGACAAAGGGATTGAGATTAAATTTCGGTCAGGAGCTCAGTTGTGAAGTGCTTGAGCAAGATCAGCGAATCCCGCGTCTGTGGAAACTACGCTTTTCGAAGAGCGGGACTGAGTTTCTCGATTTGGTTTACCGCATCGGACAGCCGGTGCGCTACCGCTATCTCTCTGCGCCATGGCGGTTAAGTTATTATCAGAACGTCTACGCGCTGCAACCGGGTGCAGCGGAAATGCCGAGTGCTGGTCGCGCATTTACCTGGCGCCTTCTTCTACAATTGCGAAACCAAGGTGTGGAAACCGCCGCCATCACCTTGCACGCAGGCTTATCCTCGTATCTAGACAACGAAACCGACCGCCAACACCTCGCTTCTGAGGAAGAATATTGGATTAGCGAAGAAGCAGCCGCCAAAATTCGCCGAGCAAAAGATTCAGGTCGACGCGTCGTGGCCATCGGTACGACCGTTGTGCGAGCGTTAGAGTCGATAGCGGCAGAGTCCGGCGGCGAAGTCAGAGCGTGTCACCAGTACACGCAATTACGGGTCACTGCTGACTATCGCTTACAGATCGTGAATGGTCTGCTCACCGGCTTACATGAACCGGAAGCAAGCCATCTCGATTTGTTGGCGGCGTTTGTGGCACCAGGCATGATCTACACGGCGTATAATGAAGCGATCGAGCAGCGCTATCTCTGGCACGAATTCGGCGATCTGAATCTGATTTGGTAGCGGCAATCACCTGTGAGTCGCGACCAATTTGGTAGGGCGAGCCTCCCGCCGAGCCGGTATGATCCGCCAAACGGGTTTCAACTTGTCTGTCCCTTAAGCATGCAAGCGCGAGGGTATCTGTTCTCGGAAGGTCCATCTTGATGAATGTGATGAAGGTGATGAACGAGCTTGTAGAACTCCTAAGTAATAGAACATACACCTCAGCTTGGGAGATCTAGGGCGCCTTTGCTAACTTTG